>Ga0134121_10000679_pt1 | contig 36631 bp, 26 predicted proteins | sample KB301_FD_96463 | JGI IMG/M metagenome (GOLD analysis project Ga0134121, IMG submission 96463) | Terrestrial soil microbial communities without Nitrogen fertilizer from Kellogg Biological Station, Michigan, USA - KB3-0-1 | ecosystem: Environmental > Terrestrial > Soil > Unclassified ...
CGGATGAGCTTGAGCCCCCAACCGCGTCTTTCTTCAGCCGCTTGTTTGACTTCTGTACCGCTATTCGCGCCGTTTAGATTGGCCGGCACGATCCCTCTACTCGATATGGTGATGACTAATCTATCACTTTCGACGCGAAAACGCTGATAAATTTTTCGATCCGGGCTGAAACTATGCTCAGAAGCGTTTATACAGGCCTCGACTATGGCAGTTTTGATCTGGTTGATGGCCTCGGGCCGGAACGTTAAACGCTTTGCGATCTGCTCGGCAGTGTTAGCCGCGATCAATTCGTTGTCCTCGCCCATCGGGACCACCATCAGAAACTCATCGGGCTCGGCGGATTGTACAACCTCGCTCGGTACGGTATCGCGTACACGAGAGGCCAGCAACTCTAACTGCTGTCGGCTCGAGCCAAACGCTCTGTGACGTGCCAGCAACTTGCTCGCGTCTTCGGAGAAACCCTCGTTTGAAATTAACCAGATCTGAGAACGGCTGAAACCGAGTCGCTCAGCCACATTCTCGAATCGTTCACACCACGCGCGCACGACGGCGACGTCTACTTCCAGCTTCGACTCGATATCAGCCGCCAGCCAGATCACCTCGCGCGCGTCAGAGTAATTCCCTTCCTCAAACGTGTGCGCGACGAGGCAGTGCTCTTCTTCGCAGAGCTGTCGCATGTCGCTCATGAAACTGGAGCAGCTTGCGAGGTGGATCGTTTGCGGAAGTTTGAAGAACTCCGTTTCTGATTGCAGTCCGGAAATGATCGTCTCGCTTTCAGCGCCCTTGTACTTCACACTGAAGTTTTGATAGTCAAAGAGAACCGACGGCACTTGCTGACAATTGAACCGCGAGATCAAATCGCGCAGGCCCGCGTTTGCGATCTGTTTATAGTGACGGGCCATCGTGTGTGGCGCGCGCTTGAGAGAATCGGCGAGCATGTCTGCGACGACGAGAGCGCGCGGCTCGTTCATCACGTCGAGACGATATCGGATTTTTAAATAGTCTTTCCACGCTTGTGGACCAGCGCCGGCCTCCACTGTTGTTTCGTCCCAGTTAATAAACTCCTGCACGTGCAGGCGATGTAGAACGTCTTCGAGCTCGGATGCGGTCGTATGCAGACGTTTGCGCCAGATCTCAAAAGTCGATACCTGCTCTTCGCCGGCTGCGGCCTCCCACAACAAGCGAATCAGGAGATGTCTGGTGTCGAGTCTCGGTGAGATCTCTTCGAGGAGATCTGCAAAGTGCCGGTGAATGTGACCGCCAAACAGCTCATCAACGTAGAGCCGCTCGCAATCGAGATAAGAAAGCAGCGCGGCGCGTTTCTCACGTGCTGCTTGCAGATAAATATTGATGAAGAATGGACTGCCGGCAAACTGCTGCACGATCAGATCGCGAGCGGCTTCACTGGTTGCAACCTGCTGTCTGCGCGCGACGTGTTCCACCAGTTTGGTTGCTTCCGTTGGGGCGAGTTGTTCTAGACGAAGTATGTCGAGCCGCTCGAAATTACACTCCGCATCGTGAGCGGCTTCGAGGATCTGGCGTCGCAAACCCGCGAGTACAAACGAAAAGCCGCCACGTGAAAATAAGCGGAGTATCTCGGTTCCGAGTACGACCACGCCGTTCAGATACTCGGCGAGCTGCGAACCGTCGAGCATTACGAAGGCACGGCCACGGACGGCGGGAATTCTTTGCGGCGCGCCCAGGCAGAATCGCACGAGCGCTTTGTCGTCGTTGCTGAAGCGCAGGCGTGTGTACGACTGGACTAGTTGTTCGATCCATTCGAGATCCGCGGCAGGCGCGAGTTCGGTCAGTTCTTGCAACGTCAGCGGCGCTTCTGACACGACGGGTTCGTCGCGACGATAGGCAATGTACTGCTGGACGAAAGTGTTGAGAAACTCGATCGCCGCGCTTACGGCAGTGGTTTCGTTTCGCGTGAAGGCGAAGTAGATTGGGATGACGTCCGATCGTCGATTGAAGATTTGATCGTACGCCTGGCGCAGCAGCTCTGAGACGCCGGCTGAGGGTTCCATGAGCAGGAGCAGACCGCGACCCGCATTGGCGCGTTCCGACTGGGCCATGATGCGGTCGAGCTCCGTGGCGCGGCCGACGAAGTCCTGCTGGACCACGCGGCCGAGAACACGGCGAAAGTTTTCACTGCGGCTACTCATCTAAAGTTATTTCTCACGCGGCGGCGCAACGGTGCAACGGAAAACCATTTGCCTTTCTTTGCGCCGTTGCGCCGCTGCGTGAGAATCGTTCTCACCTCTCATGCTCACCATAGAACTCAACCCGATCTTTCCCCATGCTCTTCGCCTGGTACAGCGCGCGATCGGCCGCCGCGATGATGTTCTCCGACGTATCTACGTTCTTCGTAAACGTCGAAACACCGACACTGATCGTCACGTGACCGAGTGGCTGTGCTTTACCGTGCGGAAACTCCGTTGTCGAGACACGATGCCTGATACGATCGGCAATCACACCAGCCTCACTGATTCCGGTTTGCGGCAACAAAATACAAAACTCTTCACCACCGTAACGTGAAGCAATGTCGACCGCCCGCAGCGCGCCTTTCAAACAATGCGCCGTAATTTGAAGCGCGACGTCGCCGGCCTGATGACCGTTCTTGTCGTTGTAAGCTTTGAAATCATCGATGTCGATCATCAGAAAGCTCATCGGATAGTCGTAACGCTTCGAACGATTCAACTCTTCCGACAGACGCTCTTCAAGATAACGACGGTTTGGCAGCCCGGTCAGCGAGTCAGTGATCGACATAAGCTGAAACTCAGTCGCGCGTTCCTGCCATTCAGCGCGTTCGAGTGCGAGTGCGACTTGTGGTCCAATGATCTCGAGGAGACTCAGATCGACTTCGTCGTAAACGCCGCCACCGGATTTGTCAGTCACATTCAGCACGCCGACTTTTCGGCCACCGATCATGATCGGATAACTGATGAATGAATTCGTTTTGTAGCGTCGCTCTGGTGGCGCAGCCTTCCGTCCCGCCATGCGAAGATCCGTTACCATCACTGGCTTACCAGTATCGATGACTTCACCCGAAACTCCCTCGCCAACACGCACGGCTGAAACTGACGCGACATCGGTTGCCAGTCCGCTGGCTGCTTTTAAGACCAACTGGTTGGCAGTCTCATCGAGCACCATAAGCGAGGCACGTTCCGATTGAAGCAGCTCTTTCGAGTTGTTGACGATCGAGTTGTAAGTCTTAGCTGGATCGCTGCCGCTTATTCGTTCGAGGAAATGCTGCAGCGAGTTGGTGAAACGCGCCCGATATTCGAGTTCGCGTCGTAGCCGTTGTATCTCACTCTCGAGATCCGGTTGGGGCTCGGGAGATTGGGTTACAGCGTCCACATGTCCGGAGCCATTTGATGATGCGTTGCGCACTCGTTGCGCAGCACGATCGACTCGCTCAGCCATTTCTTCAAGACGCTCTGAATCGGAGAAAATAATGTTTGCGAAAACTTCGTCAGCAGCGAGGTCCTGTAAATCGCCTTTGTAGAAGCGCTCCATCAGTTTTTGATAATCCAAGCTTGTGACGAAGGCTCGTCCACCAATCACCGCGAGTTTTCGCTTTCCGCCGATCTCAACAGGCTTTGCAAAACACGAGAGTCCAGCGTGACACTTGTACTCCACCGTACCGCCCGCCTCCATCGCTCGCGAGTGCGCCATCCCGCAGTACGGGTCACAAAGTCGAACGTGTTCCGGAGAGCTCTGAAATGTCTGGCAGATGGAGTTGTTGTTTGAGATTGCCAAAGCCGGAGGCTGGTATCCATCGACCAGCAACAAAGCAAGCGATGAAGCCTCCGCCAGCGAATCCTGCGTCTCCGGCCATGCGGGCGGGGCATCTTCGCGGCGTTCCTGAGTATTCAGGGCAATCGGGGGCTTCTTAACCATCGGGGCTCTGGGCTAAGGAAAATCTTCCGTTAGACTAAAACTGTTAATAGCCACAAAAAGCACAAAAAGCACAAATAAATATTAGCGAGGCAGAGGCCCGAAAACTTAGTTTTCCAGGTTATTTTGTGCCTTTTGTGCTTTTGTGGCTTAACTTACCGGTGCCTCGTGACCGCTCACTCGAGGCCTGGCGCGGCTCCAGGAGCAACGTTCTCGATATGAGGTTGCGCCGGGCTGATTCTAATACAAGCAGCAAAATGTGCCGGTTTGATTTCGACCAGTTGAGGAACCACCTCCTTGCATACGTCGATCGCGTAGGGGCAGCGTGTGTGAAAAGGGCAACCGGAAGGGGGATTGATCGGCGAAGGAACATCGCCTTCCAGCATTATACGCTGCCTCGTGGCTTCGACTTGAGGATCGGGAACAGGCACCGCCGAGATGAGCGCCTTAGTGTAAGGCATCAAAGGTTCCTTGTAGATCGTCTTCGCCTCGGCGATCTCGACGAGCTTTCCAAGGTACATCACCGCCACACGATCCGAGACGTGCCTGATCGCGCGCAGGTCGTGTGAGATAAAAAGATATGTAAGGTTCTTCTCGCGACGAAGTTTCTCGAGCAGGTTCATGATCTGCGCCTGGATCGAAACATCAAGCGCCGAGATCGGTTCATCCGCAACGATGAAATCCGGATCGACTGCGAGCGCGCGTGCGATGCCGATGCGCTGACGTTGACCGCCGGAAAACTCGTGCGGGTATCGTTTGATGAAACGCTTGCTGAGACCGACCGTTTCGAGCAGCTCCTGGACGCGCTGCTCTGCTTCCCTTCCTCGCGCGAGACGAAACGTCTCGAGTGGCTCGCCCACGATCTGACCGATCGTCATGCGCGGGTTCAGTGACGCATAAGGATCCTGAAAGATGATTTGCAGGTGTCGTCGTTGTTCACGCAACTGTCTTTGGGATAAGTGTGCGAGGTCGCGATCGCGATAGAACACCTGGCCTCCGGTCGGTTCGGTGAGACGGAGTATCGCGCGACCGAGCGTTGACTTGCCGCAACCTGATTCGCCGACGAGGCCGAGTGTTTCCTGTTCGTAGATGTCGAGTGACACGCCGTCAACAGCCTTCACGACGCGTTTCTCGGGATTCGTGCCGAACAACTTGTCGAGTGGTCCACCACCGCCGAGATCGAAATATACTTTGAGATCTCTGATCGAGAGTAGAGTTGATTGGTTAGCGCTCATATTAGATTGGTTTTCTCACGCAGCGGCGCGGCGGCGCGACGGAAAACCTATTGCTCTTCGCTGCGCCGCCGCGCCGCTGCGGGAGAAATTCTTCGCTTGCACTCATGAGCCACCGCCCGATTCGCTGTAGACTTCGCGTGCAAAATGGCAGAGCGAATAGTGATCTGCGTTGAGTTGCACGAATGGCGGAAACTCGCGCGTGCAGATGTCCTGCGTGTAGTCGCAACGCTGTGCAAAAGGACAACCGGGTTTCAGGTGTGCGACGTCTGGCGGCAGTCCTGGTATTTGATAAAGCTTGCCCTGTTCGTCGGTTGGATCTGGAACTGAGCGAAGCAGTCCTTTCGTGTACGGGTTGCCGGGAACAGAATACAACTCCTTCGTCGGCGCCTGTTCGAAGATCTTTCCGGCGTACATCACGATCACGTGATCGGTCATGCCTGCTACGACGCCGAGATCGTGTGTGATCAAGATCACGCTCGTGCCGGTTTCGCGTTTGAGTGTCTTTATCAGCTCGAGGATCTGCGCCTGGATCGTGACGTCGAGCGCTGTCGTCGGCTCGTCTGCAATCAGCAGTTCGGGTTCGCACGAGAGCGCCATTGCGATCATCACGCGCTGGCGCATGCCACCGGAAAACTCGTGCGGGTAACTGTCGGCGCGTTCACGTGCGTCGGGAATGCCGACAGTTTCCAACATGCGGATTGCGTGTGCGTATGCCTGCGCTTTGCTGTGACCCAGGTGCAGCTCGGTCATCTCCATCAGTTGTTTGGAGATCTTCATGAACGGATTGAGCGACGTCATCGGATCCTGAAAGATCATCGCGATGCGGCGGCCCCGGATTTTGCGAATCGCGTCGTTTGAGAGCAGCAGCAGATCGTTACCGTTGAAGAAAACCTGACCGGAGACGATCTTCCCCGGCGGGTTCGGAACGAGACGAATGATCGAGAGGTTTGTGACCGATTTGCCCGAGCCCGACTCGCCAACGATGCCGAGCGTCTCACCACGCTTGAGCTGGAAAGTGATGTCGTCGACCGCTTTGACGATTCCGTCGTCGGTTTCGAAGTAAGTGCGAAGATTTTTTACTTCGAGAAGATTGCCGTTAGCACTCATACCGTCCTCATCTGCGGATCGAGCGCGTCGCGCAGGCCGTCACCAAGGAAGTTCAACGAGAAGAGCGTCAATGCCATCGTCACGCCTGGAAAGATCAGTTGCCACGGAAAGACGGCGATGTTTTGAATTCCATCCGCCGCGAGACTGCCCCACGAAGCGAGCGGCGCCTGCACCCCAAAACCGAGGAACGAGAGAAACGCCTCCGTCAACATGATCTGCGGAATTTCCAGCGTCGCGTAAACGATCACCGGACCCAGCGTGTTCGGCACTAGATGTCGAAAAATGATGCGCGCATTCGACACGCCCGTGGCCCGGGCCGCGAGGATAAATTCCTGGTTCTTCAATGAAAGCACCTGCCCGCGAACAATCCGCGCCATCGTCAGCCACGACACAGTTCCGATCGCAACAAACAGCAATATCAACTGCCCGCGCGGCGTCTGGCTGCGAAACATCGACAACAGCACGATCACAACGATGACGTACGGCAGTGAATAGAGCACGTCGACGATACGCATCATCACGTTGTCGACGCGCCCTCCTACGTAACCGGCAATCGCTCCATAACTGACGCCAATCAACAACGACACGAGCGTCGCAAGAATGCCGACGAACAGCGAGATCTGTCCGCCCTGTAACACGCGCGCCAACTGATCGCGCCCGGCGTTGTCAGTTCCCATTGGATGGGCCCACGAGAACTCGCCGTTCGGTCCTGTAAAAGGTGGAAACGATTGCGTCAGTCTCGGATCGTTCGACGGAATGTAATCAGGTGTGAAACCGAAGATGCGCTGGATCACTGTCGGTCCAATGATCGAAGAGATCGTAACAATAACAACGACGACCAGACCAAACACCGCGAGCTTGTTCTTGAGCAGACGGCGCCACGCATCGCGCCACAGCGACGTGCCGTGCACAAACCGGCCCACTTCACCGGGCATGAGGTCGGCTTCGGCCACAGCCATCTCCGGCCCGATGTGAATTAGTTCGTCTGGTTCTGGTTTCTTTTCAGTAGCCATGCAAACTTACTGGTATCGCACGCGCGGATCGAGATACGCGTACGCGATATCAACCAGCAGATTCATCAACAAGAGTGTTATCGCGATGAACGCGACGATGCCGATGATCAATGGCTCGTCGCGATTCAGTGAAGCCTGGATGAAGTAGTTTCCCAGACCCGGCAACGCAAAGATTCTCTCGACCACGACTGTTCCGGTTAACAGAAACGCGAGCGCCGGCCCGGTGTACGAAATCACCGGCATCAGACCACCGCGCAATGCATGACGAATCACCACATCACGCTCGCTCAGTCCTTTCGCGCGCGCCGTGCGGATGTAATCCGATCGCAGCACCTCGAGCATTCCCGCGCGCGTGAGTCTCGCGATGTAAGCCATGTACAGTGCAGACAGAGTCAGGACCGGCAAGACCAGGTTTCGACTCGGAAAGCCGCCCCAGCGAGACGGCGGCAGCCAGTAAAGACCAAGAGAAAAGATCAGGACCAGGATGGGACCAAGCACAAAATTCGGCACAGAGATACCGAGCATCGCGAGCGCCATCGATCCGTAGTCCCACTTCGAGTTTTGTTTCAGCGCCGCAATGCAACCGATAGTGACGCCCACAACGAGGGCTAGCAGGTAGGCGAGAAGGCCGACGGCGGCTGACACCGGCAACGAGCGTTTGATGATTGTATTTACTGACTGACCTTCGTATCGTAGCGACGTGCCGAAGTCGAGATGGCGAACGATGCCCCAGATCGTCTTCCCGTATTGTTGATACCAGGGTTTATCGAGGCCGTACTTTTCGCGAATGATTTTCTCGACGGCGGGAGACAGCGGCTTCTCACCCGAATAGAAGTTTCCGGGGGCGAGTTTGATCAGTACCCAGGTGATCGAGATCACGACGAGGATCGTCGGAATCGTTACCAGGAGTCGTCTGACAATGAACCGAAACATTCGTTAATTACAGACCGCGTTCACCGCGCTACTCCGCAGTTAAACTCGGCGTGCCGTAATCCCACTTCGCCCGGTCGCGCTCGATGTAAACATATTTCCACGCGAACAAAGACGCTGGATTCGGATACATGCCTTTCACGTACGGTTTCTTCAGCCAGTTCACCGATGGTGTGTCGATCGGAATGATCGGCTGATTGTCGAGCATGTAAGCTTCCGCCTTGGCAAGCAACTTATAACGCTCTGTGTGATCGAGAGTGCGATTGGCTTCGTCCAGCATCGCGACGTATTTCGGATCGAGCCAGCCCGTGCCGCTCTCGTCTGCCGAGTAGAAGATGCTGAGGAACGTGAACGGGTCCATGTAGTCGGCGCCCCACGCACCGCGCGCGAATCCTTTGTACTCTAGCTTGCCTCGCGCCTCGAGAAAAGTCTTCCACTCCATGTTTCGCAGTCCAACAGTGATGCCGAGATTCTGTTTCCACTGCGCCTGCATCCATTCGGCCACGGACTTGTTTGCAGCCTGGCTGTTGTAGATAAACTCGACCTGGTCCACCGGAAACTTCGGACACGAAAAACTTCCATCCGAGTTTTGCTCGACAGGATAACCAGCTTCGCCAAGTAGCCTGCGCCCTTCCGCTGGATTGAAGGCCGCGCCTTCGGGCTGTGGATAACCGGCAAACATTCCTGTAGGCGTAAATGCGGTGAGCGGTTTTACGATCCGTCGCCAGTTGGCATAGGCCTCTTTATCGATCGCGAGATTGAACGCCTTTCTAACCTTCGGATTATCGAGCGGAGGTTTAGTGGTGTTCATGATCAGGTAATCGATCGCGGCCTCAGCCCGGTCCATGTAGTCTTTCTTTTGTCTGATTATGTGAAGCCACGGATTAGGCACGGCGTGATTGTAGAGCGCATCGAGCTCGCCCACCTTGTAGAGATTCATTGCGGTGGCGTTGTCGAGAATGGGAAAGAAATGCAGCTCGTCGAGTTTCACTGTCTTTGCGTCCCAGTACATCGGATCGCGTTCGAGCACCAGCTTGTCGTAAGGCACCCACGTCTTTACTTTGAATGGACCACAAGTGACGATGTGCTCAGGCTGCGTCCATTGTTCGCCCCACTGCTCGACCACTTTGCGCGGAACCAGGCGGAAGACCTGATGCGCAAGTAGACCGAGGAAGAACGGCGCCTGTTGCGTCAGGTAGAGCCGCACCGTGTACTTATCGACAGCTTCAACACCGAGATCTTCGCCTTTCACGGGGACGAATTCTTTGCCCGCCACTGCGGCTTTGAGCTTTGCATCGGCTTCGATTCGCTTTGTGCGCGCCTTCTCACTGCCCGGAAGCGTCAATCGCAGCGGCGAATGCATTTGCTGGTGAAATGCTGTGTCCGGATCGGGCGTCGACTCATTCGGATCAGGAAGATACTCACTCTTCGCTTTATCGATCGGGCTGTTGCCAATCGATTCTGCCGGCGGGTTTTCCTGAAAATCTCTCTCTAAAAGAAACTGGCCTGTTTGTGGATCGCGCACGAAGACGCGCTGCTCGTTCCACGCCTGCGCGTATTTCAGATATGAAGCGAGATATGCGTTGCGCGAAGCAGTCTTCTTATCGAGTGCACGTCTGAAACTGTAGACAAAGTCGTTTGCGTCGATTGGATCGCCATTGGACCAGCGACCGGTCGTGCGCAGGTGAAAAGTAAATTCGGAAGAGTCGTTATTGATGTGCCAGCGTTCTGCTAAAGCCGGCTCGGGCTCGAGAGTCTTCGGGTTGTATTCGACGAGACCTTCGTAAAGCGCCAGGTAGAGACGGGCTTCTGGCTGGCCGTTACCGATGGCCGGATCGAGTGACGCGGGCTCGTCGCCGGTCACGTAACGAAAGATGTTGCGCGTGGGAGGAGTTGTTGTTCCGAAGAACTCTTCGTTACTGGAGGCGACAGTGCATGAATAAGTTGAGAACGCTAGCGACGCCAGCAAGACGAGTCCAACAATCTGTCTAAACTTGCCACTACTCATCGGTGCACCTCCGACTCAAATGCCAGTCACGTTGTGTTCAAGTGCGAGTTATGAGGAGACTCGCAAGAAGAGACGGGTGGAAGTTTGCCACAAAAAGGCACAAAAAGCACATATTGAATTTCACCCATGCGGGCTAAATTACAGTATGTGCCTATTAGTGGCTATATTTTGACTGCGTAGCCTAGTCCATCGCCAACAGGTAAGACTTCGGCAATCAGTTCCGGATGGTTGATGAAGTAAGGATTGAACTCACGCAGCGCTACAGTCGATCTCTCGGTATCGCCGGTCGCGACTTTTCCGCCCCACAGCAGATTGTCGACGATAACGACGCCGCCACTGCGCAGACGCTGCAAACCGAGATCGAGGTATTGTGAGTATTCTTCCTTCACCGCGTCGATGAATAACAGATCGAAAGTCTCTTCGAGATTCGGCATCACTTCAAGAGCCTTGCCACGCTCGATCTCAACTCGATCGAGCACGCCGGCGCGTTTGAGATAGCCGGTCGCTGCGTTAATCATCTCGTCGCTGGGATCGATCGTCACCACCCGGCCGTTCTCACCCATGCCACGCGCGAGATGGACCACCGTATATCCGATCGCCATTCCGATCTCGAGCGCCTTGCGTGCACCTGAGATGCGCGCAGTGATCTCCACGAACCGCGCCACCTCACGGTCAGCGATCGGCACGCGATGTTCGGCTGCATAAGCCTCCATCTCGACCAGCAAAGGATCGCTCTGAGTCAGTAGTTGGTCCAGGTACTCGGCTTGTTCACGTTGAATGATTGCGTCTACTTTTGCCTTCATAAAAACCCGTCAACTGTCAGGATTATCTTGCGCGTCGCCCGATACGGAGACGTAGCGGCGGCCGAGGCCGAGCTGTCTCAGTTTATGTTGCAGCGACTGCCGGTGCATGTCCAAAATCTCGGCCGCGCGCGTCACGTTTCCCTGAGTGTACTCGAGGCAGCGACTGATATAACGACGCTCAAACTCGCGCCGGTCTTCACGGAAATCGGCCGTGAATGGCACCCGCAAACCGTCGATTTCAGCATCACTGTTCTCGACAATACCATCTTTGGAGATGCCCGCTGTGATCTCGTCAGGCAGATCTTTCGGCGCGATCTCGTCGCCGTCGGCCATGATCACGGCGCGGTCAATCGTGTTCTTCAACTCACGCACATTGCCCGGCCAGTTGTACTCCATCAGGCGTCGTAATGCACCCTGGCTCAACGAACGCTGCGGCAGTTCATAACGCTCGGCGGCAAGACGCGTGAAGGTTTCGACCAGGAGGGGAATGTCTTCGCGGCGCTCGCGCAGCGGTGCGATGTCGACTGTAACAACACGCAAACGATAGAAGAGATCCGCGCGGAAGTTTCCGTTTGTGATCTCCTGCTCGAGCGGGCGGTGCGTGGCGCTCACGATTCTAACGTCAACAGGAATTGAATCGTTTGAGCCAAGACGCTCGATGCGTCTTTCTTCCAACGCGCGCAGCAGTTTTGCCTGCACGTTCGAGCTCATATCGCCGATCTCGTCCAGGAACAACGTGCCGTGGTCAGCCTGTTCAAACTTCCCTTCCCGGCGTGCTGCGGCGCCTGTAAACGCGCCCTTTTCGTGCCCAAAGAGTTCTGATTCGATTAACTCGGAAGGCAGTGCGGCGCAATTAACAGCCACGAAGGAAGCATTGCGACGCACGCTATTACGCTCGTGCAGCTCACGCGCGACCAGCTCCTTGCCCGTGCCTGATTCGCCACGCACGAGCACGGTGGCATCAGTCTCCGCGACCTTATCGATCATCGCGCGCACTTTCTGCATCGCGTCGGAGTTGCCGATGAGTGCGCCGCGCTGTGAGCGCTCGACTTCGATCCGGCGTCGCAGTGAATAATTCTCGCGGCGGAGTTGAACTGTCTCGGCGGCGTTTTTGATTACGAGTCGAAGATCGTCGAGCTCGAAGGGCTTGGAAATGTAATCGTGTGCGCCGGCTTTGACAGCTTCAACGGCCATCCGTTCGGAGCCGTGCGCGGTGACGATGATCACGAGCGGTGCATTGCCGTTTGCGCTCTTGAGCTCGCGAAGAAAGTCGAGTCCGCTGAGTCCGGGAAGATTTACATCGAGGAGGAGCAGGTCGGGTTCGTTTTGTTTGAGTAAGGCCCGGGCGGCCTCGGCGGAACCTGCTTCAGTGATGTTATAGCCAAAGGTGGAGAGGGCGCGCCGCATGCCGTAGCGGGCGGCTTCCTCGTCGTCAACAATCATCAATCGCAACGCGTCTTTTCTCACTTCCTGAGTAGTTTAGGGCCGTGCGGCCCTAAACTCCTAGCGCGTTGCGTGCCACAGTTATTTTGGTGTTCTCTTGGCCGAGACGACGAGGATGATCGCGTCGCCTGATGGACCAATGTTGAGTGTGCCGACAATCACCGGCTCGGATTCACGCATGCTGATGTCGGTTGAAACGCCGGTTTGCTCGTAGGCCACCATTGGAGCGACAGCGCCGTTCGCAGCGATCGGACCGGGCGTCTGGATCGGAACGCGAGCGCCGAAGTTGAAGCCGAGCATTTGCACGATTTGTTGGTTCTCAGCGTTGCGCACGAGTTTCACTTGCCGCACTTTGAATTGACTGAAGCTCGGCGTGACGGCCGTTGCTGCGCCTGTTGGCGACACCGATGCCAGTGGACCACCGATCCAGCTCAGGTCCAAACGGCCTTCATTTTTGACGCGATTGATTAGCGTGGCGGCGAGGCGATAGTTTTTGAATGGTAATGCCGCGCGCAGTTGCTTTACTACGGAATCGAGTGACGCAGGCAGTTTCGTGTCATCGACGTCCTGGTTTGTGCCGACGATGAGATAGAGTTGGGTGTCGAGATTGGCGTCGTCTGCAGGATCCTGCGCTTGCACGTTAATAAATGCCGCAGCGCACAGTACGAGCAGTATCGCGGTGAGAAAGTTTTTGATCTTCATTGCGGGTCGTTCTCCTTCAATCGATAGGTCGTCCAAGGTCAAACCCTAACACGCGCACCTGGATGTAAAGTTCCCATTGCTCACTTCTAAATCCGAACGCGTAGCTGAAACAACGCCCCGCCGCCATTCCCACTAACAAGCGTCGCCGTGCCGCCAACCTCCTGCACACGCTTGCGCACGATTGCCAAACCCAAGCCGGTCCCGCGCTGACGAGTCGTGAAGAAAGGCTCCCAGATTCGCTCACGCAGTTCGACTGGCACGCCCGAGCCGCTGTCCTGCACGCTAATCACGAGCTCACCATCTGACTGAGTTGCCATCAGCTCGACTCTTCCACCCGCCGGTGTCGCCTGTAGCGCATTGAGCAATAGATTCGACAACGCATCTCGCAACGCCGAAACCGACTTGCCCGCCAACTCGGCCTCAACTTTCACTTGCAGATCGAGAAGGATTCCCTGCTCCCTCGCACTCGCACGAAAGAGATCGACAACAGATCGCACGAGTTCATCAACGCTGAGCGGCTGTACCGCCGGACTCTCCTTCCTCGCAAAACTCAACAATTGCGTCACGCTCTGGCTCAGTCGATCAGTCTCACCGACAATCAAGCCGAGATCGCGTTCATACTCATTGCGCAAACTCTCATCTTCACGCATCACTTGCGCAATCGACTTGATCGCAGATAGCGGGTTCTTGATCTCGTGGGCCACTGTGGCCGCCATGCGCCCAAGTGCCGCGAGACGCTCACGTTCGGCAAGCTCTCGTTCGAGTCTCAAGTTCTCTTCAAGTAGACGTGAATCGTCGATTGCGATCGCAACCTGGTCGGCAAGCAGGCCGAGTATCGTACGCGCATCGGGCGTTAAACTAGCTGATGCTGCATCGACAGCTAACAAGCCCTGCACTTTATCTTCGCGACGCAATGGATAAGCAATCTTGAAGCTCTGGTCATTCAACACAGCTTCATCTTCAACCGGCAGCCATCCACTCTCCTTCGATTTTTCAAGCACCTGTTGCACCCACGGTTCAGAGTCTTCAACAAAGAACTTGAGCTGTCGCAGGCCGAGTGCTTCGGTCGTGCGCTCCTCTACGAAGTGCAAGAGATCCGAAAGGTCTTTGTACTGGCCGGCATACGAGCCGATACGCGCTACGATTTCTTTGTAAAGCGCGGCTTCACGTTCGAAGAGTTTATGAAATCGTTGCGCGAGGAAGCCGCGTAACGGAGCGGCTAGCAGCGCGAGGGCAAGGATTAATAATGCTTCGACGAGTCCGGGTCTGACACCGTAACGCTGCGTCATCCAGTCGCCAATCGTGCGAATACCGAAGACGTAAACGGTCAAGACCACTGTCGCAAAAGTGACGACGACGAGACTCTCTTCGATGATGATCTCGAGATAGCGATAGCGATAGATGTAGTAAGCCAGCAGAACCGAAGGCAGGAGCGAACCGAGGTTCGCGATCGTCTTGAGGTATAGCCCCGCCGTTGTTCCCTCACCCACTCCTGCTGCAAGCGCTGCAAAGATCACGACGCCCACGCCGATGAACGACGCCGCGAGCGTGCGCATGATGCGTCTCTCACTGCGGTTCTTGCTCTTTCGTGCGATCAGCAGCTCGGTCAGCGCAATCAGCCCCAACACGTACGCAATCCAGAACGCGAACGGGATCACGAAGAACGAGAGCTTCGTGAACATCGGCGCGTACTCGCCGGTCCAGAGTGCCGGAACTGCGATGAGCAGGAAAATCGTGGGAATGTAAGAAAGATAAACGCGAAACTCTTCGCCGCGATTGAGCGAGCGCCCGTGTGCGTTGGCCCAGAGATGAAGGTGAACGTGCAGCAGGAACGAGTAAGCAAAAGTGATGCTGACGACCGCGACGGTGTCTGCGACGCGGAGCAAGGTGGTCCAGGTGTCGTCGCCAAGATCGAATAGACCGTGCAGAGTGATGACGAGATTGCTTGTGTGCCACCCGCCCATCGTGAGGGCGAGTAAAGCGAGGAGGCGCTCGATATTGCTCAGTTTGCTGCGATGCGTGACGAGTTGAAACAGCATCCAGAGCGGCAGCAGCGCGCCGATGCTGTAACCGATGACCTGGAGAATCTCGAGGGGATCAAGTGGGGACATCGAAAATTGTCAGCCGCGGATTTACGCGGATAAACGCTGATCCGCGTTCATTCGCATAAATCCGCGGCTAAACTCAATTCGCCGCGGTCTTGCCAGGAGGCGAGGTGAACGTGATCTCGACGCGGCGGTTCTTCCTCTGGCCTGCGACCGTCGTGTTTGGCGCGAGTGGGTTCGACGCGCCCATGCCGTTCGCCTGAATGCGCATCGGATCTACTCCCGCCGTCTGAAATCGATCTGACAACACCCGCGCACGTTCCTGCGTCAACTGCTGGAGCGCCACTTCGTTGCCTTTGCTATCAGTGTAAGCCTCGATCAGAATTTGATAATCAGGATTGCTTGCGAGCAACGCTGCGAGCGGCTCAAGTTTCGCCGACGAAGCTGCCGACAGCGTTGCGGCTCGTGTGTTGGTCCAGATCGTTTCCGGCAGTACCAATCTGAACCCGGTCGCTGTCTCTTTCAACGAGCCGTATTTCGCGAGCGTCTCTTTCAGGTTCGCTTCCGCAGCTCGTTTTTCCACTACACGCCGTTCTGCTTCCACGCGTGCGGTCTCGGCCTGCTTCTCACCTTCGAGCCGCGCGAGTTTCAATTTCGCGGCGTCACTCTCGGCGCGCAGCGTTGCGATCTCATCGCGGAGTTGCGCGACTTCGACTCGCTTCTCACGTAGCTGATCGTTCGCAGTGCCTGCATCGCGCTCGGCAAGTTCACGTGCGCGTGTTTCTTTGTCGAGTGCCGCACGGAGTTTGGCCACCTCACGCTGTGAAGCATCAGCACTCTCCTCGGCGGTTCGCACTGCCTCATCACGACGGCGAATCTCTTCACGATTAATTCGTGCAGCCTTCCGCGCCGCGGCAACCTCTTCGGCATGTTGCCCCGCTGAAGTCGCTTTGCGCGCTTCGAGATCAACCTCAGCAAGCGGTTGATTCAGTCGCCAAGCCTTCTCCGCTGCCTGCAAATGATCTTCAGCAGTTTGCAATTCGTTTGGTGCATCCCCCGACGCGCCCGCATACTTCGCAAGACTGATTGCCTGTCGTGCGCCGAGTAGTGAAACGGGTGTTTGGCGATAATCGGCATCGGCAATCTCGGGAACGCGCGCCGTGCGGAAGTAGTCACTCGAATTACCGATGTAGCGCACGTCGACAGTCTCAACCTGACTGCCATTCGGTTTCTGCGGCGGGAGGTTCTCCATCACCACCATCCGGCTCGGCACCTTCATCAGGAAGTGCGGCTCGGCAGTGAGGATGAGAGCGAACGTTTGCAGCGGTGTGGTGACGTCGATTTTGGAATCAACAAAGACACTGCCACCGCGCTTGATCTCGCCGAGGTTATCGACGTGCCCGTCGGGCGAGATGGCCCAGAGAATGTAAGTGGTATAAATGCCGCCCAGCTCGGACGCGCGGGGCAGATCGTCAATGCTCAACTCGACTCGGGTGCCGCGGCGTCCGGCGCGTTTCACCTTCGCCTCACCTTTCAGGCGCGGCAACAGAGTCGTCCCACGAAACTTGACTGTAACCGTTTCGTCCAAGGGATAAGTTATGGCTACGGTCTTACGTTCGACATCCTGGGCGACTACGATAGAAGCGACGAGTAGACAAGCGCTGAGTGCACAAACGACGCGGCTGAAATTCATGGCTAAAACAACTCCTGGTACTTAGATCTTGGGAAAGTTGGCTAGACCTAACAAAGCCTTGATGCCATAAACACGCGCATTGTTGCCGAAGGATCAGGAGAGGTCAAGACGAATTAGCCACGTATGACACGGATTATTTAACGGATTTGGTCTTGCGATAGGCGGCGAGCTGGATAATAAGGATAGAGATTCCCGAAATCAGCAGCATGGGGATCCAGCCCATCGGTTTGACGAACCGGAGGATTAGCCAGGCAAGTATCAGCCCCGATCCGACCCACCAAAGCATCAGGGAATCTCGTTCAGCTTGTAACCGACGCCACGAACGGTCAGGACATATCGCGGATTTTTCGGATCGGTCTCGAGCTTCTTACGAAGTCGATTGATGTGCGGATCGATATTGCGCTGGTAGCCTTCGTAGTCCGTGCTCCAAACTCGATCGAGCAATGCGTTTCTGGACCATGCTCGACCCGGTTCAGACGCGAGCAACTCGAGAATCTGAAACTCGAGCGGCGTCAGATCGACACGAAAGCCGTTTCGCATCACTTCATGACGGCGCTTATCGATCACGAGATCGCCGACTTCGATACGTTCGCCATCCGGTTCCGGTGGCGCCGCGCCACCGCGCCGTAACAGCGCCTCGACTCTGTACTCCAGCTCGCGCGGACTGAACGGTTTCGCAAGATAGTCGTCAGCTCCGGCTTCGAAGCCTGCGACTTTGTCTGATAGCGCGTCATGTGCAGTCAGGAATAGCGCGGGCGTTTGAATACCGCGATCGCGAACTCGTTTGAGCAGTTCAATGCCGGACATGCCCGGCATCGATACGTCGAAGATGAAACAATCGAATCGTCCCGCGATGGTGGCTTCGAGTGCCGCCATGCCGCTTTCGCGTTCTTCCACTTGAAAGCCCAGCCGGCGGAAATACTCCGCCAGGAGAAGTCTCATATCGGTATCGTCATCTGCGATGAGAAGACGTTTACCTGCGTGCTTAGTGTTTGGTGTCGCTTGCTGTGCCAAATGTCTGATCCTGTCGGAGGGGATCTCAATCACCCGCGTTTTTAGCGGACGAATTATAACCTAAATTGAGGCAGACTCATGCGGGGAAAAGATTTGCATGATTCACGCCCAGAATTAAATCGAGCAAATCAGTCAGCCTTGACGCAAATAAGTGGGGGTAAGTATAGTTCTTTCTTACGGATTTTGGGCGATTTTTCTACCTCCCTTATAGCAACTGATCAGAGATTTCCGCAACCAGAGATGCGTGATCTTCGCCGCCTGTTAAAGTATTTGAGACCTCACTGGCCAATCTTCACGCTGGCCACTCTCGCGATGGTGCTCGTCGGTTTACTCGAGACCGCCACCGGCAGTTTGATAGTGCCAATCTTCGATCAGGCATTTGTTCAAGGCGTTGGTCAGCGTACCCCGACGATTTTCGGCCTGCAACGGTTAATTCCCGAAGCCCCGCTCGGCGCGTGGAAAGTGATCTCGATCCTGCTGATCGTTTTCACCCTCGCCAAGGGCATCGCGGAGTACTTTTCAACTTACCTGATGGCGCGAATCGGCCAGTCGGCCGTCCTTAAGTTGCGTCAGGATCTATATAGCCACCTGCTCGCACAGTCGGCGACTTTCTTTGAACGCCATCGAACGAACTACCTTGTTTCAAGACTCGTCTCGAGCGCCGCGGCGATCGAGACGGCAGTCACGAGCACGCTCCGCGACATGCTGCGGGAGACTTTCACGCTAATCTTCTTTCTCAGCGCGTCCTTTTATTACAGTTGGCGACTCGCGCTCGGATCGCTCCTGATTGCCCCTGTGATCGCAGTGTTGACGGCGAAGTTTGGACGCGCACTCCGCAACCTGGCGCGCGAGAGTTTTGAAGGCAGTAAACAACTGACAGACACCGCACAGGAAGCACTTGCTAACCAGGGAATCGTGAAAGCGTATCGTGCGGAAAAGCGCGAGTCGGAACGCTTTACCCACGTGGCGAAAAAGATTGTGCAAGCCAATCTGCGTAGTGCGAGTATCGCCGGTGCTTCACCGCCGACGATCGAGATGATCGGAATCCTCTTCGTCGTGCTGCTGTTGTTCTTTGGACAGCGTGAGATCATCGCGGGCCACATGAACACGGCGCAGTTCGTCACGTTCCTCTTCTTCCTGTTCCGCAGTTACGACCCGATGCGGAAGCTCTCGCGACTGCAAAACAGTATGGAGCAGGCGCTCGCCGCTGCGCATCACGTGTGGGAAGTGATGGACGAGCATTCCACGATCAAGGAGAAATCCGGCGCAACCGAGCTGCCGGCGTTGAAGAAAGAGATCGAGCTGCGAAATGTTTCTTTTGGCTATTCGAATGAGACGAAATCGGTGCTGCGCGATGTGAGTTTGAAAGTTAAAGCAGGCACGATGGTAGCTCTCGTGGGCCAGTCAGGCGGTGGCAAGTCAACGCTGACAAAGCTGCTGCCGCGTTTTCACGATCCGAGCTCCGGTGCAGTCTTGTGGGACGGCGTTGATATAAGAGAAGCGACGATCTCCAGCTTGAGAAAACAGATCGCACTCGTCACTCAGGAGACAGTGCTCTTCAACGATACCGTTCGTCACAACATCGCTTACGGAAAGCCCGAGGCGACTGATGTCGAGGTCGAAGAAGCAGCGCTGATCGCATTTGCGCACGACTTTATTCGCGAATTACCTGATGGTTACGATACGATTGTCGGCGAGCGCGGCATCTTTCTTTCCGGCGGCCAGCGCCAACGGCTCGCTATCGCCCGTGCAATTCTGGTAAATGCGCCAGTTCTGATCCTGGACGAAGCTACGTCAGCGCTAGATGCTGAGTCTGAGCGACTGGTCCAGAGTGCGCTCAGCAATCTAGTCCGAAATCGCACCACGATCGTGATCGCGCATCGTCTGTCGACGGTGCGTCGCGCGGACGTGATCGTCGTGATGGAAGCGGGACGGATCATCGAGATCGGAACACACGCTGAATTGCTTGCGCAGGCCGGACAATATCGAAAGCTTTACGAGCTGCAATTCGCGGACGAAGAAGAAGAGCTAGCAACAATTTCATAGGGCCCGATTCTAATAACCATGAAATCAATGACCGGATACGGCAAGGCGATGGTGGCGGGAGACGACTTCTCCGTTTCTGTCGATCTCAAGACCGTCAACAATCGATTTCTCGATATACACCTTCGCGTCGGATCCGAGCTAATTTCTCTCGAACCGTCGATCAAAAAACGTATCTCTTCGAGACTCTCGCGCGGTCGCGTCGACGTCACCGTCAGCATGGAACGCGTGTCGCAAATCGCCTACGAGATCAATCGCCCGCTAATCGCCGGCTACGTCAGCGCGTTGAAGCAGCTTCAAAAAGATTTTGATATCGCCGGCGAGCTGGACATCAACGTCATCGCGCGTATACCCGGCGCCTTACAACCCGCTCGCAACGGCATCGATGAACGAATGACCGCCGCGCTCGAACGTGCAATGGACCAGGCACTCGACGAGCTCGAGCGAATGCGCGAGCAGGAAGGCGAAGCGCTCAAGACCGAGTTACGCGAACGCGTACAAAAGATCGAAACACTCGTGCCGATTATCGAGTCGTCTGCTGCGGGGCTTGCCGACGCATATCGCGTGCGATTGCAAAAAAGGATCGGTGAGTTGTTGAACCGTGGTGGACAGGTCGTCGAGATCGATCCGGTGCGTCTGGCCCAGGAAGTTGCGTATCTCGCAGACCGCAGTGACGTCAGTGAAGAGATGGTACGTTTGCGCAGCCATCTGTCGCAGTTTCAGGAAGCACTCAATGCTCCGGGCGAGGCGGGAAAGATGCTCGATTTCCTCTTGCAGGAGCTTAATCGCGAGGCCAACACGACACTTTCGAAATCTACGGACCTCGTGATCAAGGAGGCTGGTTTGGCGATCAAAGCAGAAGTGGAGAAACTTCGCGAGCAGGTTCAGAATGTCGAGTAAAGTGAAAGAACTGCAACTGGCGGGACCAGTCAATCACGCTCCTTCAAGAGGCACTCTCTTCGTCGTTAGCTCACCATCGGGCGGCGGCAAAGGCACCATCATTCGACATGTGCTGGATTGTGTGGATAATCTTAGCTATTCTGTCTCGTACACTACTCGTGCGCCACGGCAGAGTGAAGTCGATGGCCGCGAGTATTTCTTTGTAAACCGCGAAATTTTCGACGAGATGGTGGCCGCGGGCGAGTTTCTTGAGTCCGCTTGCGTACACGGAAACTTTTACGGCACGTCTAAAGAGCAGATTATGAGCGAGACGGCCACCGGAACCGACATCATTCTCGAAGTCGACGTGCAGGGCGCCGCGAGCGTGCGTAAGTTGCTGATGGATTCGGTCAGCATCTTTATCCTGCCGCCTTCTTATGAAGTGCTGAAGCAACGCTTGATCGCGCGCGGGACAGACTCGCCACAACAATTGGAAGTGCGTTTGCGGAATGCACCCGAGGAGTTGAAACAGTATTCAGCGTTTGATTACGTAATCATTAACGATGAGATCGAGCGGGCGGCCGCGCAGCTTGCTTCGATCATTTACGCCGAGCGCGCGCGTTGCATGCGCCAGGAGCCGCTGGTGCGGGAAGTCATCCAGAAATTTAAAAGCAATTCAATCATAGATTCATTAGACTGAAGGAGCGTTGAGAGTGCCTACACCGACAGATTTGGTTGAGACGGACGTTGAAGGAAGTAACGGGCCGGAAGTTGATTCGAAGTACCGTTTGATCATCCTCGCCGCAAAACGCAGCAAGCAGTTGCAGCGTGGCGCGTCACCCAGAATTGAGATCGATCCGCAGAAGCACAAACCGACACGCATCGCGCTGGAAGAAGTGATGCGCGGCCGCGTGCATTTTGACATCAAGCAAGACGGGGACAAGGATTAGACGGATCTTTTAAAACAGATCTGCGCTGATCAGAAAAAAATCCGTTTAATCTGTGGCTCACATTCCTTTGTAGTCAGGCCCGCCACCGCCCTCAGGCGTCACCCAGTTGATAATCTGGTACGGGTCCATGATGTCGCAGGTCTTGCAGTGAACACAGTTTGAGAAGTTGATCTGCAAACGCCGCTTGCCGTTTCCACCGTCTTCAACCATCTCGTACACCGCAGCCGGACAGAACCGCTGACACGGGTTTCCGTATTCCTCCGCACAACGTGTCGAACAGATGTTCGTGTCGAGCACGTGCAGGTGGGCCGGTTGGTCCTCGTCATGGCCCACGGCTGCGTGATAGACGTCGGTAACCTTATTGAACGTCAGCTTGCCATCGAAACGCAGGTCTTTGTAACGCTGCTCGATCCGGTCGCCGCGATACCCGTATGCTGACAACTTCTTCATCTCTTCATGACCAGCGACAGCCCGATCGCGATCGAAAATGCCCCAGGCGCGCCCGCCGGTTACGAACTGCAACCCCGCATTGAACAGACCGAGCCAGCGTCCGTGTTTGAAGGCGGCGTGAAAGTTTCGCACCTTGCGTAGCTCGGGCACGATAAAACTGTCGTTCACGACCTGCTCGTAATTCTGCAACTGTTTCGCCGAGTAATCACCGGCTTTCAACGCCTCGAAGATCACTTCAGCCGCGAGCATGCCGCTCTTGATCGCGGAGTGAATTCCCTTCAATCGCTGCGGATTGAGAAGTCCGGCACAGTCGCCCGCCAGCAACACTCCATCAGCGTACATGCGAGGCATCGCGAAGTAACCACCAGCCGTCACGGTCTTCGCGCCGTAACGAATCATCTTTCCGCCTTCGAGCAGCTTCGCGATGTATGGATGAGTCTTGTAACGCTGAAACTCAGCGTGCGGATCGATCAGCGGATCTTTGTAATCGAGACCAGTGACGTAGCCGATGTTCACGACATTGTTTTGCATGCCGTAGATCCAGCCACCACCGTACGTCGATGTATCGGACGGAAATCCGAGCGTGTGGGTGACGCGTCCGGCCGGATAACGATCGTCGGGCAATTCCCAAAGCTCTTTCACGCCGACGCTGTAGGTTTGCGGCTCGCGTCCTTCGTCGAGTCCGAGACGCTCGATTAATTGTTTCGTGAGCGAGCCGCGTGGTCCTTCGCCGAGGACAGTCACCTTCGCGCGCAGATCAACTCCCGGCTCGTAATTGGCTTTACGCTTCCCTTCCTTGTCGATGCCCTTATCGCCGGTGCGCACGCCGAGCACGCGATCGTTGTCGTCGTAGAGCAAGTCAGCGCCGGGAAACTCCGGAAAGATGTTGACGCCCGCTTCTTCAGCTTTCTCGCCGAGCCATGCAGTCAAACGATTGAGTGAGACGATGTAATAGCCGTGGTTCTTGAGCGGCGGCGGCGTGATCGGCGATCGCAACGCGAGTTTCGGAGTGAGATAAAGAAAGTAATCTTCTTTAACAGGTGACTCGAGCGGCGCGCCCTGTTCTTCGAAATCTGGAATCAACTCGCGCAGCGCTCTCGGATCCATCACCGCGCCGGAAAGAATGTGCGACCCGACCGCCGCGCCCTTCTCGATCACTGCGATCTCGACGTCGCCGAGGGATTTGTCTTCTTTGACCAGTCGTGCGAGGTGCAGCGCGCCGCTCAAGTTGGCCGGGCCGGCGCCTACAAACACGACATCAAACTCTAACGTTTCTCGTTCCATGGTTCACAATTTACACAGATTCCGGCGATTGTTCCAACACCACTGATCTGTGTAATCTGGGACTATGCCAAACCATCTTATCAACGAGACCAGTCCTTATCTCTTGCAGCACGCGAACAATCCGGTCGATTGGTACCCGTGGGGCGAAGAAGCATTTGAAAAAGCGCGTCGCGAGAACAAGCCAGTTCTGCTCAGCATCGGTTATTCGGCATGTCACTGGTGCCACGTGATGGCGCACGAGTCGTTCGAGAACGAAGACATCGCGCAACTCATGAACGAAAACTTCGTGAACATCAAAGTCGATCGCGAAGAGCGCCCGGATCTCGATCAGATCTACATGAACGCCGTGCAGATGATGACGCATCACGGGGGCTGGCCGATGACGGTTTTCCTCACGCCTGATGCAGTTCCGTTTTATGGCGGCACGTACTTTCCCCCTCAGGATCGTTACAACATTCCGGGTTTTCCGAGGGTTTTGATTGGCGTTGCTGAGGCTTATCGAGAGAAAAAGGAAGAAATTCAGGGAACAGGCGATTCGCTAATCACTGAGTTGCGCCGTCTGAGTGAAACCGGTGGTTCCGATCATCCGATCGAGCCCGAGCTGCTCGATGCGGCGTACGCCGGCATGATCAGAAATTACGACTCGGTGAACGGCGGCTTCGGCGGTGCGCCAAAATTTCCGCCAGCGATGGCGCTCGAGTTCCTTTTGCGCACCTACGCTCGCACCGGCAACTCCGACACGCTCCAGATGATTAGTCACACGTGCCGCAAGATGGCGAATGGCGGCATGTACGATCAACTCGGCGGCGGTTTTCACCGCTACTCGACTGACTCGCGCTGGCTCGTACCGCATTTCGAGAAGATGCTCTACGACAATGCCCTGCTTTCACGCCTCTATCTTCACTATTTTCAGGTAAGTGGCGACGAACAAGCACGTGCGACGGTCGAGGGCATTCTCGATTACGTGCTGCGCGAGATGACCCATCCTGAAGGTGGCTTTTATTCGACTCAGGACGCCGACTCGGAAGGTCACGAAGGAAAGTTCTTTGTCTGGGACATCCATGAGATTCGCGACGTGCTCGGCGAGACTGCGGCCGCGCGCTTCTGCGATTACTACAACATCACAGAAGCAGGTAACTTCGAAGGCAAAAACATTCCTAACGTTACGCGCACACTCGAAGACGTCGCCGTCGCGCACAGGATTTCTGTAGGTGAGTTGCAATCGTCATTGAACGAAAGCAAGCGAATTCTCTTCGAGCGTCGCGAGAGGCGCGTCAAACCGGATCGCGATGAAAAAATCATCACGGCATGGAACGGACTGATGATGGCGAGCTTCGCTGAGGCAGGCATCGTCTTGAATCGACCGGATTACACCGAGACCGCGAGACGAAACGCGCAGTTTGTACTTTCAAACCTGCGGCAGGACGGAATGCTTCTACGCACCTGGAAAGATGGGCAGGCGAAGTTCAATGCCTATTTGGAAGACTACGCATTCCTCGCCGAAGGTTTACTCACGCTGTTTGAAACAACCGGAGAATTTCGCTGGCTCACGAAGTCGCTGGCTTTGACGGTGCAGATGGTCGCCGAGTTCTGGGATGAGGAGGCCGGTGCGTTCTTTTTCACGGGTAAATCTCACGAAAACCTGATCGTGCGTTCCAAGGATTTCTTCGATAATGCGACTCCGTCCGGCAATTCGGTCGCCGCAATGGCGTTGCTCCGACTAGCGATTCTCGATGGGAAAGAAGAGTTCCGCAATCTGGCAACAGCCACGCTTCGCGAAATTGCGGATCAGGTGCGGCGGTATCCTTCCGGCTTCGGCTACGCTCTTTCGGCGGTCGATTTCCTTCTCTCAACCCCGAAGGAGGTGGCGATCGTCGGGAATAACCCCTTTGACATACAGCCGATGCTCCAGGAGGCCTGGCGCCGCTATTTGCCAAACAAGGTCGTCGCCGCCAGTTTTGGTATCGAGTTAATTCCGCTTTTGGAGGGCCGCACTCCGATAAACGGGCTGCCAACTGCCTACGTTTGCGAACATTACACCTGTCAAAACCCGGTAACGGACGTGGCTTCACTGGCAGCCGCTTTACAGGATTAGCAAGATTTTCAGGATGAACATGTAAATCCTGTAAAAATCCTGCAAATCCTGTCAAAAAGCGCTTCCCCAAACGCTCCAATCCTAGTATATTTACGGAGTGCCAACAGTGTTGGCACCATACCAAGCGCGCTAATCACTCACAATTCGTACGAGAAGGATTGGGCCCCAGCAATGCTGCAAACCAACTGGAAGAGCACCGCGCTCATGGGCGGAATCTCTGCTGTGAGCGCTCTTTTGCTTTTGTCAGCCGCAGTCGCCACCGTTGACCTCGCATTGTTCACCAATATCGGCATTGGATCCTGGCTACTGCTGCTCGCGATCGCGATCGCATCGAGTCCGCTGACCGTCCGCGTAGCCAGTGACGACGGCATACTTCGCAGCCGTGAATCGATCGCCGATTCGTTCGTGTTGCTCGCAGTCATGCTTTACGCGGTGCCGCCGTCAAACACCGCTGGACCAGCAGTGCTGCTGACCGCGGTCGTCGCTTTCGTTTCCACTTATCGCATCGCCACGAATCGCGAGGTCGTGCTCAAGACCGGCATGGCCGTGGTCTCGACGTTCATCGCCGCCTCGCTGTACGGTGAGCTGATCAATCTGTTTGCCGGACAGAGTGAACTACCTGCGCAGGGCGCGCTGCCATTGAACGTCTACCTGATCCCCCTACTCGTCGTCGCCGCTCTGCAGTATGCTCTCAGCACGGTCGCGACTGCCTGGTTTATCAGTTTTGAAGCCGGCAAGTTCACGTTGATTCCGACTTCGGAAACAATTGTTTGGACTCTTACTACAAAACTCGCCGGCGCCGCGTCAGCCTCCCTCTTCTATGCGGCCGTTCTGAATCAGACACTTGCATACGCTGTTCTCGGTCTATTGATCTCCATACTCGTCTATCTTCTCTATCGCTTCAACGAGCGACGTCTCGAACAGATCCGCGACGCTGAAGCTGAGCGACGCCGTCACGTCGAAGAGATGGCAGAGATTCACATGAACACGATCGAGTCGCTCGCGATTGCGATCGACGCGAAGGACCAGACGACTCACGGTCACGTTCGCCGCACACAGCTTTACGCAACGCAGATGGGCAGGCTCTTCAATGTCTCTGAATCAGAGCTGCGCGCCTTACATGCCGGTGCGTTGCTGCACGACATCGGCAAGCTCGCGGTGCCTGAGTACATCCTGAACAAGCCGGGCAAACTCACGGAAGCCGAGTTTGCGAAGATGAAAATCCATCCGACTGTCGGCGGCGACATTCTCAAGCGCGTCAACTTCCCTTACCCGGTTGAAGACATCGTTCGTTATCACCACGAGAAGTGGGACGGCAGCGGCTATCCCAAAGGTCTCAAGGCCGAAGGGATTCCACTCGTCGCGCGCATCATCTCAGTGGTCGATTTCTATGATGCGACACGCTGCGATCGTCCGTATCGCAAAGGAATGAAGCGCGAAGAGTCGCTCGCACTGCTGCGCAGCATGGTTGGAAACGCGTTCGATCCGAAAGTCGTCGACATGTTTGTGCAGCACGTCGAAGAGTTTGATCGAATGATCGACTCGCAGGACATCAAGGAGCAGGTCGCGTCCGCGCCGACGGAAGATACGCAAACAGCTACGAAACCTGACGCTGGTCTGGCGCCGGACATTCTCGGCGTCACCGAAGAAGGCTCACCGTTCCGATCGATTACCGACGCACAGAGAGAAGTTTTTGCGTTACACGAGATCGCGCAGACGATCGGCTCGTCGCTCAATCTCAGTGATACGGTCACTCTCGTCGCGAACAAGTTGCGCGCGATCGTGCCGTTTGATACGTGCGTGATTTACCTCGTCGACGATCCGTCGGGCAAAGCGATTGCGGCGCACGTCTCGGGTGAAGAAGTCGAAGTGTTCAAGCGACGCCGGATCAATATCGGCGACGGTATCACGGGTTGGGTGATCGCGAATGCGCGTTCGATGTGTAACGCGTCGCCCGATCTCGATCTGATCGGCATTCCCGATGAAATCGTGAAGCGTTATCGCGGTGTGCTCGTGTCGCCGTTGCAGCGCGAAGACGGTGCATTCGGCGCCATCTCCCTTTACTCACAGAGCCGCACGTCATACTCGACCGAGCACGTACGCTTGCTGGAATCAGTTTGCCAGCACGCGTCGAGCGCTCTCAATAATGCTCTGACTTATGAGAAGACGCGCGACAGTGCGCTGATCGATCCGTTGACGGAGCTGCCCAACGCTCGGGGCTTCTACATGATGCTCGAACAGCGTATCGCAGAATGTCAGCGCATGAACCGTGAGCCGGTGGCGGTCGTCTGTATGGACATCGACGACTTCAAGATCGTGAACGATAAGTATGGTCACTCGATTGGCGATCGATTATTGGCGAGCGTAGCGGGCGTTGTGCGTCGCGAGCTCAGGCAGATGGACATACTGACGCGTTATGCCGGCGATGAATTTGTCGCGATCATGCCGATGGCGTCGAGCAAGATGGCGATCTCGATCAGCGAGCGTATGCGCAATGCGGTCGAGGAGCAATTATTCTCCGTACGCACCGGCACGATGATTGGTCTGGGCGTGAGCCTCGGCGTCGCCTGTTTCCCGGACGACGGTGAGACGAGCGAAGAGCTCCTGAGCGCCGCCGCACGCCGGATGCAAACCGACAAAAACAGCCGCAAAGCGATCCTCACGGTCGCCGGCGCCGGTGTCAGCGGGATCGACATGATGACTTAGGCCGCAAAGACACAGAAATTCTAGCCACAAAAGGGCACAAAGCCCTCATGCGAGTGTCGTAGATACCAATTCCACTTACCCTGCCCGGAAGAATCACTCAACTGCCGCTCCCGTGGTATGATGCCGGAGCTTGCACCATTAATGTGGCTCGAAATGGCTGTTGAGATCACACCCGACAACCAAAGGCTTCGCCCGCCGAACGAGTCTAAAACCTCAACCTCGAGCATAAGGAGAACAGAAATGTTTTCAAAATCTGCACTCGTGCGCACCTCAATCTTGCTTTTCGCTCTTGCGCTAACTTCGCGCGTTGAAGCGATAGAGCTCACTAGCGGCAGAGTTTCTCGGACCGGTTTTGTCAGTCCCGCTAGTTTTTCACTCCAGGGTCCGGGACTAAGCTTTAGGGGAAGCTTCGATACTAATATGTGGATTCCGCCATGCACGCCATGCTTTCCGGGCGATCTAGAATCCACCTCAGCCCATCTTGTTCTGAGCACAGTAGACTTCTCGTTATCTACGTCAATCACAATCGATGGAAAAACGTTTTTCAACTGGGGATCGTTTTCCAATCCGCCTCCTCCGCCTACCGCAATATTCACAAGTTCACTGGATTTCTCTGGCGGTTCCGTTGAAGTTCCTTTCAGCGACGAGCCTGAGTTAACTCTGTTCGCGCCCTTCACCATGAGTGGCGGTGTCGGTGGACGGAATATTTTTCAGTTGTTTGCTGTCGACTTGGATGCGAGCGGATACGCCTCTTTGAACTTGAAAAGGATCGGCTCGGCAGATCAGCCGGCTTACGTGTTCCAGGCTATTACTTACGAGATCGCCACGCGAGTCGATATAGATGTCAAACCGGGCATCAATCCAAGGTCTCACGGAAAGACGCCGATATCGATTCTAAGCACCGCGGTTTTCGATGCCGCAACGGTAGATCCTCTTACCATTCGAGTGGCGGGTGCTCCGATTAACGTGAAGAAAAACGGGACGACTGCTTCGTCACTGGAAGATGTAAACGGTGACGGGCTACTTGATCTTGTTGTTCACGTGAGCACAGAAGCTCTCCAACCAACGAGTCCCAACCAGGTTTTGTTGGAAGCCTTCACGACTTCTGGAGAGCGTTTGTGGGGAACAGCCGAAATCATCCTGCTTTCGTAAAGGCGATTCGCTCCGGCGCGCCCTCGTGAATTATAAGCGGTTATTGGCGTCAGGCGAGATGCGCTCTACGGGTGCGCTCTAGTCCAAACAGCATTCGCTTCCTTAAACTTTTCGTGCTTTTTGTGCCTTTTTGTGGCAAGAGATATTTTCCCTTATAATCCGACGATTCATGAGCAAACAAACAGCAGCACCACCTTCAGCCGCTAAAGCCGAAGAGCAGCAAAGCTCTACGGGCGCGGGCGTTGTTGACGCACCTCCGCAAGTAGACCCCCAACTCCTTAAAAAGGAACGAGACCAGGCCAAAGAACGACAGAAAGATCGTTTCAGCGGTGTCGACAAGGATCAACTCATCGAACTGTACCGCCAGATGCTCCTGATTCGTCGCTTCGAAGAGAAATCGGCGGAAGCTTACGTCGCGGGCAAGATCGGCGGCTTCTGTCACCTCTACATCGGTCAGGAAGCAGTCGGCGTCGGCACGATCTCCGCTATCAGAAAAGACGACTATGTGCTCGCCAGCTATCGCGAACACGGCCTTGCGCTCGCCAAAGGAATGTCAGCCCGAGCGATTATGGCCGAGCTTTTTGGCAAAGCGACTGGCTGTTCGAAGGGCAAAGGTGGCTCGATGCACATGTTTGACAAGAGCCTCGGCTTTCTCGGTGGCCACGCGATCGTCGGCGGCCAGATTCCACTCGCAACCGGAACCGCTTTCGCTACGAAATACCAGGGCACCGATCAGGTGACGCTCTGTTACTTCGGTGAAGCAGCCGTCAACCAGGGCGCGTTTCATGAGTCGCTGAACATGGCTCAGCTCTGGAAACTGCCGTGCATCTACATCTGCGAGAACAACCAGTACGGCATGGGCACTTCCCTCGCCCGCGCGATGTCTCTACAAAACATCGCCCAAAAAGCCTGCGCATACAACATGGCGTCGGAGTTTGTCGACGGCATGGACGTGCTTGCCGTTCGCGAGGCGACGCTGCGCGCAGTCGAACGCGCCCGCAAAGAATACCTGCCGACGCTGCTCGAAATTCGCACTTATCGCTTCATGGGACACTCGATGTCTGACCCCGGTAACTACCGCACGCGAGCCGAAATCGAGAAGTACCAGGAGCGCGATCCGATCAAGCTCTTCTCGGCGAGCCTGCTCGAAGAAAAGATCGTCGACCAGAAAACGTTGGACGAGATCGACCGCAAGATACATGAAGAGGTCGAAGATTCACAGCGTTTTGCTGATGAGAGCCCGCTGCCCGATCCAAAGGAACTCTACACAGACGTCTACGCGAACCCAATCGAACCAGGCCGCAAATAGAACCCGAACATGGCAATAATCACAATCCGCGAAGCACTTAACCAGGCCCTCCGTGAGGAGTTGGCCCGAGACGAAAAAGTTTTTCTCATGGGCGAGGAAGTCGCCGAGTACGACGGCGCTTACAAAGTCACCAAGGGCCTCCTGCATGAGTTTGGCAACAAGCGCGTCATCGATACGCCAATCACGGAGCTCGGCTTTGCCGGTTTAGGCGTCGGCGCTGCGATGGCGGGGCTGAGACCGGTGATCGAGTTCATGACGTTCAACTTCTCGATCCTGGCCACCGATCAGATCATCAACTCCGCCGCGAAGATGCTTTACATGTCGGGCGGACAGTTCAACATTCCGATCGTGTTTCGTGGCCCGAGCGGCTCGGCGTTTCAGGTTTCGTCGCAGCACTCGCAGGCGCTCGAGTCGTGGTACGCATACTTTCCGGGATTGAAAGTCGTGATGCCGTCGACGCCCGCTGACGCGAAGGGCTTGTTGAAGTCTGCGATTCGCGATGACGACCCCGTGATCTTTATGGAGCAGGAGCGGATGTACGGGCAAAAGGGCGAAGTGCCGGACGACCCCGATTTCACGATTCCGCTCGGGGTCGCTGACGTCAAACGAGAAGGAACCGACGTCACGATTGTGGCGCGCTCGTTGACGGTTCCGCTTGCGTTGAAAGCCGCAGAGCAACTTCAGGAACAAGGCGTTTCCTGCGAGGTGATCGATCCGCGAACGATTCGGCCACTGGATATCGATACGATTGTCGCGTCAGTTAAGAAGACGAACCGCGTGGTGATTGCGGAGGAGTCGCACCCGATCTGCGGCGTGGGTGCAGAGATCAGCGCGGAGATCATGGAGCGTGCATTTGATTATCTCGACGCGCCGGTGAAGCGCGTTTCGGGTGTTGATGTGCCCATGCCGTACGCGAAGAACCTCGAGAATCTCGCGATTCCGGATGTGAATCGCATCGTCGCTGCAGTGCGCGAAGTCGCGTATTTGGATTAGTCCTTTTCCACAGATTGCACAGATTATGGCAACCAAAGTAATCATGCCGAAGCTCTCCCCAACGATGGAGGAGGGACAGATCTCGCGTTGGTTGAAGAAAGAGGGAGACAAGGTCTCCATGGGCGAGCCGCTCGCCGAAATCGACACCGACAAAGCGACGATGGAAATGCAGGCGCTGGGCAACGGCGTGCTGCGGAAGATTCTTATAAACGAAGGACAGTCGGCGCCGTTGGGGCAACTGATCGCTGTGATCGGTGAGGCTGATGAGGACATCGCGGCGTTGTTGTCTGAGGCGCCGGCTCAGCCTCAGCTTCAGGAACAGAAGGAAACGGATGTCCCGCCAAAGGCACCTGACGCGACTCAGCCACAGCCGCAGTTGCAAGAGCAGAAGGAAGCTGATCGACCACCATCTGCACCTAATCTGGCTCCTGCGAATGGCCGCCAGCCACAAGCCTCCAGTACAGCCTCCGGTACAGGTCGCATGATCGTTTCACCGTTGGCCGCCAGAATGGCTGCAGAGGCCGGTATCGATCTGCGTTCGCTGCAAGGCAGTGGACCAGGCGGGCGCATTATCAAGCGAGATATCGAGGCAGTAATCAGTAAGCCTAAAGCTGCGCCGACGCCTTCATACGTCCAGCAGGCAGGCGCTTCAGCTTATCGAGACGAGCCCGCCAGTCAAATTCGACAGACGATTGCTAAGCGACTCGTCACGTCGATCGGGCCGGTGCCGCACTTCTTTCTCACCACTGAAATCGAGATGGATCGCGCGGCGGAAATGCGCAAAGGCATTAACGCGCTCGATCCCGATCTGAAGATAAGTATCAACGACATCATCATCAAGGTTGCGGCAGCGGCGCTGATTCAACATCCGCAAGTGAACGCGTCATACCAGGAAAAGATCGTGCGTTACTACGAACAGGCTGACATTGGCGTGGCGGTGGCGATTGAGGATGGATTAATCACGCCCGTGGTTCGCGCGGCAGATCAAAAGTCGCTGAGCCAGATCGCGGGGGAAGTTCGCGAGCTGGCTGAACGTGCGCGATCGAAGAGATTGAAGCCCGAGGAATACACGGGCGCGACTTTCTCGGTCAGTAATCTTGGGATGTTTGGGATCGATGAGTTTACCGCGGTTATCAACCCGCCTGAGGGTGCGATACTGGCTATCGGCGCGATGAGTGCGAAGCCCGTCGTGCGTGAGAACGAGATCGTGATCAGGCAGATGATGCGCGTGACGATGTCATGCGATCACCGTGTGATTGACGGCGCCACGGGTGCGAAGTTCTTACAGACGTTCAAAAAGATTTTAGAGAATCCCTTATACCTCGTCGTGTAGGTACACAAAAAGGCACAAAAGGACAAAAGGCACAAAAGAGATGAAGAAAACTCTTTGTGCCTTTTGTCCTTTTGTGCCTTTTGTGTACTACGCCGCTTTAAAGCAGCTAGCAATCTCCTCCGCGTCGAGCGTGTCGCGTTCCATCAGCATCTCGACGAGACGTCCAATCGAATCACGCTCAGCAGTCACGACCGCACAGGCACGCTCGAGCTGCTCGTTGATCAATTCGGTCGTACACTCCTCAACCTTATCGAGTAAGCTCTGGCTGCGCGGCTGGTCCGGCTGTCCGAGGTGAATCGGCCCGAGACGGCTCATACCAAACTCACTCACCATCGCCCGCGCAATCTCGACTGCACGCTCGATATCGTTCGAAGCGCCCGCCGTCATCGTGGACAACAAAACCTGCTCCGCCGCCCGACCACCCAGCAGCAACGCGATCTGATCTTCGAGATACTCGCGCTTCTTCATAAACCGATCGCGCTCAGGTAGTGACTGCGTCACACCAAGTGCACGTCCGCGCGGCAAAATCGACACCTTGTGTATCGGATCGCCATTCTCCACGGCGAGACCAACTGCCACGTGACCGGCTTCGTGAACGGCGGTCGCGTAGCGCTCATCATCGTCCATCATGAACCCTTGTCGTTCGGCGCCCATGAGAATGCGGTCACGCGCAAACTCGACGTGCTTGCGAGCAATTCCAGTCGCATCTTCGCGAGTCGCGGCGATCGCGGCTTCGTTCATCAGGTTTGCGAGCTCGGCGCCGGAGAAACCCGGAGTTCCGCGTGCAATCCACGTCAGATCCAGACCATCCTCGAGTTTGAGGTTGCGCGAGTGGACTTTCAGAATCGCCTCACGACCAGTCACATCAGCAAGATTCACTGCGATCTCACGATCGAATCGACCCGGACGCGTTAGCGCTTTGTCGAGAATGTCAGGCCGGTTAGTTGAAGCGATAACTACAACCGCGCTCGACTGATCGAAACCATCCATCTCGACGAGCAACTGGTTGAGCGTCTGATCCTGATCGGCAGTGGCTGAGTCGCCGCCGCGGCCGCGCTTGCGTCCGAGAGCGTCGATCTCGTCGATAAAGATGATGCAGGGCGAAAGTTTTCTGCCCTTTGCAAACAAGTGTCTGACACGCGCAGCACCAAGACCAGCAAACTTCTCCTGAAAACTCGATCCCGACGCGGCTAGAAACGCGACACCAGCTTCCTTCGCCGCCGCACGGGCCAACAGCGTCTTGCCTGTTCCCGGCGGTCCATAAAGCAGGATGCCACGTGGAACTCGACCACCAAGCCGGCTGAACCGCTCAGGATTGCGCAGAAACTCGATCGTCTCCGTCAGCTCCGCGCGTGCTTCGTCAACACCGGCCACGTCGTCAAAACCGACGTTCTGTTTGCCATTGTGATTCTCGAGCTCGAACGATCCGCGACCGCTCATGCTCGAGTAGATTCGCCAGCCGGCAAACCCAATCAGTCCGAGCGTCAATATCGGCAACGCCCAGCTCACGATGCTCGACAGCATTCCGGGTTGCAGCGGCCGAAACTCAACCGGCACGTTCTTCTTTCGGAATAGCTGGACGATTTCGGCCTGCGTGGTCTCGCCCGTCACGGTTGCTTCCTGCAGCGAGCCATCGGCTTTCGTGACTGTCAGCGTCTCACCTTCGACGGCGAGCGCCGTGGCGCCACCGGCTTCGGCAAGACTGTAAAGCTGCGAGTAGTTGATCTTTTGAACAGGCGGCTGGTGCCGTTGATACGTAGCGATAGCCGCGGCAATAACCAGGGAGAAAGTTATGATTGCCAGACATGCAAGAGCGACCCTGCGTGTTCGCACAGAGACCCTTGGCGTGGGGGTGGGCATAAAAAACAAAACCTCCAAAAAATTATCGGGATTGGAACAGCGACGGAACTTCGAAGGAAGGACCCGCTCGAAAACAGCTAAGTGGCACTTTACCAGTGACTAATATGTGAAGTCCAGAACAGATTTGTGAAGATTAGACCTTTAGCCACCGATAACACGGATTAAAAGCGAATTTAAAAGTCTATCCGCATACATCGGTGTGCATCCGTGGCATGTTTTCATACGCTCGTGCCGGGCGATTTGCTTGAAAATCTAGAAAACAGAAACGGCATGGTCGTTGCTCAACCGACAGCGTTAGCTTTTGTACCAACGAAAATTGGGCGTGGTTGACAAAAGGAGGAAGAAGAAATGCTTTGGACAATTTTTGTAATTCTTTTGGTCCTGTGGTTACTCGGCGTGGTAAGTAGCTACACGGTTGGTGGGTTCATCCATATTCTACTCGTGTTAGCACTGGTGGTGCTGCTTATCAACATTATCGGCGGACGTCGCACAGTCATTTAAAAGGCAAACTCGCACACTGTTTGCCCTGCTCGACGCCCGACACCGCGCAGGTTAAGTCGGGCGTCTAGAAATCAGGCAAGTGGTAGATCAACTACACTAATGATTCGCCCTACTGGATACAGATTCATTTGTGGATCCCAGTAGGGCGAACGCTTGTAGAAGAAGCGAAGTCGCGCTGAAGGACTGGCGGCAAATTCAGGATCCAGTGCCAGGAGTTGTCGAAACTCCTGCTCGACCGCTGGATCTTTCTCCATCATTTCGCGAGCAAGATCTTCGAGCACGTAGTGTTCTGCGTACTCCTTCTCTTCAAAGATCGCATTGAAGAAGCCCCAGTGGGCCAGGGAGTCGGGCGCTTCGGGTTCGAGTAGATTCAGTATAACTTTGGCTTTCGTCTGGGCCACCGGCACGAATGCCGAGCCCGGCGGAAACACTCTAGTCTCGACTGTCTTCTCGGCGTCGAAGCGTGGCATGTGACGTCCTTCGAATGGTCCGTCAGGCCAGCTTACGTTTGTGAAGCGATAACTTTCAATCTCGACTGGATGAAACTCGGCAAGCGTCTTCATCTGGATCCCGTGCGCTTTCAACACAGCGATGACTGCGGTCCATTGTGCGGGCACTATGTAATACAGCGGCAGAGCTACGGCTGTTTTGACTCTCAACGTTTGATACATCGGGATCGTTAAGTCGAGCGGCTCGCGACCGTAAATCACACGCAGATCTCCAGACACCTCACTCTGCTCTGTCTCGTAAGTGAAAGCTTTCAACTCGAACGGTGTGACTTCGTCAGTCAATTCGAAATCGATTGGAAAGAGCTTATCCGGATGGTAGGCGCTGCCCATCGCGAGCGTGCGCTGGTCCGCCTCACGGCCGATTGTTCGCAAACGCTGCGGATCGCGATTCACTTCAGTCAGCGCCGCGCGCAGAAAATCGTACGTTCCGATCACACGCGAGCGATAGTCTTTGATCATGTGCGTTTCGATCAGGATCCCCGGACGATTTCTGAGCGGCACGTAGCCGGTTGAGAAACGAGGCGAGCCGTTGAAGTCTCTCGTGCCGAGCTCGAGATCACGGTTATCGACGAACTCGAGATACCACGAGATGATATTGCCGGCTGCTTCAGTTGCAGGCGCGACTTTCCCGCCGAAGACTTCGCGCTCCCATGCGAGCACAGCGTTATCAA
>Ga0134121_10000680_pt1 | contig 36588 bp, 24 predicted proteins | sample KB301_FD_96463 | JGI IMG/M metagenome (GOLD analysis project Ga0134121, IMG submission 96463) | Terrestrial soil microbial communities without Nitrogen fertilizer from Kellogg Biological Station, Michigan, USA - KB3-0-1 | ecosystem: Environmental > Terrestrial > Soil > Unclassified ...
CTGCTGTAACTTTGCCTACAGGCTTAGCACAGCTACCACTACTCAATCTGGCCGATTACACTCCTGGTTTCCCGACCGACAACAGCAGCAACTGGGCGCCACACGACGCACTGCAAACGTTGTCGAGTTTGCTGGAGTTTCTCAAGAATTCATCAGGCCTGCCGCAGAACCCGACGGGTAGCTGTTACTCTTACTCAAACTTCGGTTGGGCGTTATTGGCGATTGCGGCGCTGGGCGTGTCAAGTACATCTGACGACATCTACCTGAAGTGGATGCAAGCGATTGAAACAATCGCCGAGGCTCTCAGTCTCACGCAAACTCAGCCCTGGGTTTCGACCCTCGCAACCGATTTACCAGTGGGCCACACCGCGGATGGCTCAATGCTTCCCGCCAACTACAACTATGGCCTATTTAATCCGATGCTTTTTGGCGCGGGCAGTCTCGTAACTTCGGGAAACGACATGATGAAGTGGCTGCAATTTAACATGGGCTTCGGTTCAAACCCGCCAATGGACATGTTCGATCTACAGCAGGGACAGACGTTCCAACGCAACCCATGTTCGAACCCAACGAAGAAGGGACCCGTGGTAGGTCTGGGGTGGTTTTTTCAGAATAAAACCATCAACAATCAAGAGGTAACTTACCTCTGGAAGAATGGTGGTCACAGTGGTTTCACTTCATGGATGGGATTTCAGAGTTGGGTTGGGAACGACGACGGGGCGTCTCCGATCGGCTGCTTTGTCCTGACGAATAGCCAGAATGCCGATGTTATAGGCACGACAGCGATCAAGATACTTTTCGGAGATTCAAATCCGGTGATCGAGTCGAACGAAGTGCAATACGTACCGGCCTAACACGGGCGACTTCCGATTATTTCTTCACGCCCAAGTGGAAAGTCCGACCAGCCGTAAACCCGATGGAGTACCCGGGTGTGCCGTGAATGCGAGCGATGATTGGCGCAGTTGGGCCGATACGAGATTCGAAATAGTTCTGAGTTTCGAAATGGTGTTTGTTAGTGAGGTTATCGACTGACAGGTTGAAATCAATCCAGCGGCGAATTCGCTGCCGCATGCTGAAGTCGAGCACATCGAGACCCGTCGCGCAGCGACCATAATGATCTACGCATCAGGGGCAACTCGCGGATTGTTCTGCCAGGTTGTTCTTGGAAAGTGTGAGTGTATTAGCGCGGGCTGGCGTGACAAATGCTGCACGCCAGCGCGCGCATTATGTGACGGAAGCTCCTGGAGGTTTCGGCGCTCTTCGTGAGGTAATCGAGCTGATCCTCAAATCACAGGACCGCTGATCTTTCAGCGCGCAGATTTTGATGCGGCTCCCGCCTTGACCTCAGCCACGTCTTGCGAATGGAAGAAATCGATTGTTTGACCTTCTTGAGCAGCAAAATACAACGGTAAACCGTCACGATCCACCACAGCACCGAAAAATTTCGTGGATCCATGGCAGGGATCGGCTCCCATACTTTCGTTAGTGATGGTGACGATTCCGTTGCTTGACGAAGAGTTCAAGAGAGACTGCAATTGAGCTGTTGCGTCAAACGCGTGCATGTTGTCCTGGCCTCCGCAGAGACAACCGTACACTGCGAACTGAACTACTAGAGAAGAACTCATGAGACTACCTCCGTTATAAAGTGAAATTTAGCCGCTTCGGGAGTTCGACGTTGGGTTGCGGCAAACACAAGGTCGATGCAGCCTAATCAGCCACATCTAATAACGCGAGAACCGATCGCGAAAACCACCAGAGGATCTTGTTTTGTGCTTTGTGGGGTGGGTGTTGGTCTTACCGTCCGTGGTTAATTCATGATATCTTCTGCAAACCTTAAGCGGGTGTGGCGCAACGGTAGCGCATCAGCTTCCCAAGCTGAGGGTTGCGGGTTCGAATCCCGTCGCCCGCTCCAAGTCTATTAGCCACAAAAAGCACAACCTAGATTCTGCTGACTTTGAGCTTTTTTGCCTCTTTGTGGCTAAAACAAGTCTTAATGGCTCATCGCGTAGACGATGACGTCCATGCCGATCTTGTAGGCCATGACGCCGTACTGCGCGGGGTAACGGGGGTCGTTGATCCATTCCCAGGCGTCGCCGAGATCACAGTTGCGAGTGAGAAAGACCATCAGCCGGCCGTCTTTGTTCTCCACGCCCATGTAATGCGGTGTCACGCCGCCCTTCTCGTACGTCACACCACGAACCAGGGCGGCGACGCCGGGCACCTGGACCACCTGATCCACGTCGAAATAGCTGTGAAATATCGGATGCGTGAGGGGCAGATCCTTGATCTCATACTCAGGCAGGATCATGCGAATTTGCTCGCGGGCATGTTGCCATTCGTACTCACCGTGAAAATCATCCAGCATCAAGAAACCGCCACGCAGCAGATACTCGCGTAAAGCGGCTGCGTCTTCCTGCGTGAGCTCCATATGGCCAGGCTCGACGATATACGCGAACGGGTAATCAAACAGCCGCTCGTCGGTTGGTCGTAGCTGTATTTGTCGCGAGAGATTCAGATTGGTGCTTGCCCAGGCGTGAATCCCCTCGGTCAGGTTCGCGTCCGCTTCCGGATAGTCGACCCTCCAGGCCCCGCCAAACCACTGGTTGTACGGCGAATGAGGCGAGGGGTAAATGATGCGAACGAACCTGAACTCTCCGGTTGGCTTGGTAGTAGCCGGCAACTCTGTCGGACGATAACGGCTCGTGACGTTGCCATCTTCAAATCCGGAAAGTGGTTGTTGGCCGGCGCTGTGCAGTAAGGTAGCGAGAACCAAAAAGGCAAACAGGAATGCGGCGACTGACTTCCTGATGATAGACGAACTCATTCTATTAACCCGCTCTCTTAAATGGATCTGGCGGACCGAGTTGTTCGTCACGGGAGCTTGTCCCAACTATACCACCACTATTCAGGGACAACTAATGTACAAGATCTTTGCGCACGACCCGGCGGGTAACCATTCCTTCTTTGGCGAGATTATAAATCGTCTGCCAATTCTGAGCGATCACCTTCGTCCAGGCCCATTTACCCATCTGCGGAAAGTAGATACCTCGAAAACAAAGACGCGCAATCAGTATGCTTGCGCGATTGGCTACGGGCTCGTCACTGATCGAATTTACAGCACTGGCGATACCCTCGGGACTGTAGGAATTCTCCCACGCGTGATCGACCTCTGTTTGAGTTTGCTCGATCGTCATCTTGAGCGGCGTGTGGGCCATCTTGAAGGGCCGGAAGTCGAGCCAGTGCTTGGGCCGCGTGAGTCGCCCGGCAACTTCAAGCCTCTTGTAAAGAGGAGTTGAAGGGAAGGGCGTTAGAGTTCCAAACACAGGCAATCCGGGCGGCCAGCTACGAATTTGTTGAAGCGTCCGCTCGGCTGTACCGGGTGTGTCGTTATCCATCCCGAAGATGAAGGACGTGATCGCATAAATGTTCCGCTTCGCCAGTCTCTCCAGGACCGCCGCGTACTCGGCCGGCTTATTGAAAGACTTGTTCACGTCAGCAAGATTCGTCGAGTCGATCGACTCCATCCCGATGAATATCCACTTGCCTCCAGAGGCCGCGATTAGATCGACGAGCTCCTCGTCTCGCAATAGGTTGGCGCTAATCTGGGCAATCCAATTCATTTGCGCGCCGGCGGCGATGATGTCGCGCAACAATGCTTTCGTGCGCTTTATATTGATGGCGAAATTGTCGTCGATGAAGAAGACGGCAATTTGCCCGCGCTCCTCAGTCGCCCGCTCTTTCAGCTCCAGCAGCTCATTGACAACGCTTTCGTTTGAACGGAATCTGATGGAGTCGCCGAAGAAGCCAGTGACAGTGCAGAACTCGCAGCCATACGGACACCCTCGACCAGACTCAATCGGGATGAGTCGAAATGTACCCCAGCCTTCTCCATGTCGTCTGAGAAGCGGAGCGACAAATTTCGGTACCAGATTGAACTGATCCAAATCCATGGTCCGCCAGGGAATGGAGGGATATGGTTGCAGGCTGGGCTTTCGTTCCTTACCGTTTTCATCTACCGGCTCATAGATCTCCTTGAGTTTGCCATTTGCGGCATCCTTGACGATCTCCGGCCAGGTTTCGTCAGCCTCACCCAGCGCTACAGCATCAGCGTGGCGCGGCCCGCCGTCTCGCCCGAGCGCCTCGTTCGGAACTTCAGTCACGTGAGGTCCGCCCATAACCACAGGCACCCCCGCAGCGCGAATAGCATCAGCCATCCGGTAAGCCTTGGCTATCATCCTCGTCATCGCGCCGATGCCGACGAGTTTGACATCCTGTTCGCGAACGAATCGTACGAGATCTTCCTCATTCATCGCGCGCGCGTTGCCGTCGATAAGTAAAACCTCATGGCCTGCTGGCGTGAGTGCTTGCAGGAGAAACATCCAGAGATGTGGCATGAAGTTACGCGTTACACCGTTGTCGGGGTTGTAAAGTAAGATCTTCATTAAGCCTTCTACTCTGATTCAGCGATTAAGGCCACGCTGAAATAGGATTTGACGTTTGTTGCCCGCCGATCGGAAAGGGGTCGATCCTATGGGAACCGCTCAGGGATTTGTTCTTAACGTTCGGATCTCATAGGCCCACGCACAAGCTGCCACGCAGAGGAAGCGCGATTAAAGCGAAGGCGTTTGATACCGTGGGCTAGTCCAAAGAGTTGTAAAGCACGAATACCGAGCCAGTTTACATCGATCTCGTACCAACGCAAACCGTGCTGCGCTGATGTCGGGTGAGCGTGATGGTTATTGTGCCACCCTTCGCCAAAGGTCAGGAGCGCCACCCACCAGCTATTTCGCGAATCGTCACCGGTTTGGAATCTGGTTTTTCCCCACAGGTGTGTAGCCGAATTGACGAGCCAGGTCGAATGTAAAGCCAGTGTAAGACGCAGGAAAACTCCCCACAGCAATACGGCCCAACCGCCGAAAATAAAGAGCAGCACACCCACGATTAATAGAGGAACATAGTAATAGGTATTGAGCCAACGGTAGTAGCGATTTTTTATCAAATCGGGTGCGTAGCGAGCGAAGGTGCTCTCACTGTGATTCTGAGCTGTGCCCCATAATATCCATCCAACGTGCGCCCACCAGCCACCGTCGCGAGGCGTGTGCGGATCGCCTGCTTTATCTGTGTGTGCGTGGTGTATCCGGTGCGTCACGACCCATTGAATCGGTCCGCCTTCGAGCGCCATCGTGCCGCAGGTCACCAGAAAGTATTCAACCACTTTCGGAACTTTATAACCGCGGTGAGTGAGCAGCCGGTGCCAGCCCATGCCGATGCCGAGACTTCCCCCGATCCAGTAAAGGACGAGAGCGGTAATCACCGCAGGCCAGCTCCAGAAAAAGAGAGCTGCGCCGGCAGCAAGATGCGAAATAATGAGAAAAACGGCTGTGCCCCAATTAATGGCGCCTCTAGCCGGTGCGGCTTCCGTGTGGTTTTCAAATATCATTCAACAAAAAATTCCTTGAACACCCGTTCGCATAATGTTTAGTCTCGTGCAATCTCTGCGCTCTGCGTCTATCTAAACATATAGACAGAGGGAACACAGCGATTGCACGGAGAAATTACAAAACTGCGACACTAGTGATCAGCGCCCGCGTTGCGGTCTGAAGGATCGCACGGCACCCCTGGAAGCCCCACGACCGAAAGGCACGAACGGCTTGCGTGTGGCTGAAGCAGCTACCTGAAGACCACCAAAACCTTCCGGCACGACGCGCTTTACCGGTTGTCCGATCAATCGCTCGATGGCTCTCATCGACAACTCATCGACAGGCGTGACGATCGTGATCGCTTTGCCTTGTTTACCCGCTCGACCCGTTCGACCAACCCTGTGCACGTAGTCTTCCGGCGCACCAGGCACGTCGTAATTGATGACGTGTGAAACTGCATCAACGTCCAATCCACGCGCCGCGATGTCAGTAGCGACGAGCACGCGTGTATGGCCTTCGCGAAACTCCCGCAAAGCTGCTTCGCGTTGTGACTGGCTGCGGTCCGCGTGAATGCGATTCACTTTGTGATTGCGGGCTCTGAGAATGTGCGACAGGCGTTCGGAGCCGCGTCGCGTGCGCGTAAACACCAAAACCTTTGCCAGCGATTCTTTTTCGTTCTCTCGCTCGAGCAAATCGAGCAGGAGCGCAGTTTTATTTTCCAGCGAAACTGAATAGGCAGTTTGCTCAACCATCTGCGCCGCACGGCCGCGCGGGTTTACTTCAACGAGCTTCGGCTGTCGCATTGTTGAGCGAGCCAGACTCTCAATCGTTGGAGACATCGTCGCCGAGAACAACAGCGTCTGCCGCTTTACCGGCAACAGCGCCAGGATCTTTCTGATCGCTGGTAGAAAACCCATATCAAGCATGCGATCCGCCTCATCCAGTACAAGGACTTCGACAGCGGAAAGATCGATCGCGCCACGCTCTTTGAGATCCTGCAAACGGCCCGGCGTAGCAATGACGATCGTTGGTTTGCGACGCACTTCGGCGATTTGCGTTCGGATGTTGGCGCCGCCGATCACGAGCACGCTGCGGTTAGTTTTCAGAGGATTGAGCTCCGTGTAATTCTTTTGGATCTGGAGCGCCAGCTCGCGCGTAGGCGCGAGGACGAGAACACGAATGCCCGGGCGCTTTTGTGCGCTCAGGTTGTGAATGATGGGAAGAAGAAATGCGGCCGTCTTGCCTGTTCCGGTTTCGGCACAGCCAATCACGTCCTCGCCGCTCAGAATGAGGGGAATGCATTTAACTTGGATTGGGGTGGGATTTGAGTATCCGAGAGATTCGCAAACGCGCAATTGTGCGTCTGCCAATCCTAACTGAGAGAAATTCATAAGTTCCTTTGTGTTTGCAAAAAATTAACGGCAGCGTCGATCTCCGCGATCATGCGGAGATCGAACACTGCGTAGAATTACCAGCGTGGCTCGTAGCTACGTCCCTGGTTTTTGCCACCGCCGCGATTGCCGCCGTAGCCGCCCCCGCCGCGATTACCGCCAAAGCCACCGCCGCCGCTACGATTTTCCTTTGGGCGGGCTTCGTTGACTTTCAACGCGCGACCGGAGACTTCTTTTCCATTGAACTGTTCGATCGCTGCAGCCGCTTCATCTTCCGTAGACATTTCGACGAAGGCGAAACCTTTCGATCGGCCAGTGTCGCGATCCTCGATGAGCTGGGCTGATTCAACCGTTCCGGCCTGGGCAAACAGTTGCTGAAGATCGTTGCTGGTAGTTTGGTAAGCGAGGTTACCAACATAGAGTTTTTTTGACATAGAGATATACCTTTCCTTGTTTAGGAATGAAAAGAAGCTGCGAATCAGATTTGGCTTCGGCGAACGGTAGCGTTCGAAGGATCAGGTTCGGATGCTCAACTAGAGCGGCTTCGATGTGTGTGAACAAGCCTGCTCTCGAACTATCCAAACGTCCAGCGCTGATTGTTTTTTTGCGCGGGAGCGCATCACCGTCGATGCGCGAGAGAAGGGTTAACGGGGGTTATGATGCCTTATTTATAGGGCCAGTTGCAAGCTCGGAGGCTTGGTGGTACTGGTTCAGTTTGAAAGTACGCCGGAGGCGTTCGCTAATTTCAGCCCAGGGTTCGAGTTCGCGAGAACCCTGGGATCGTAGATAAAAGCGTTCCCATCCTTTCAAAAGGGTTCGCCTTTAAGACAAACCCTTTTCAGGGTTTCATCGTATTTTGGAATTCATGTCCCAGGGTTCTCGCAAGCTCGAACCCTGGGCTGAAATTAGCCAACGCCTTCGGCGTATTTTCAAGCTAAATCAATACTCAGTTGGTCCGTACAAACTCGCCGCGCAAGTCAATCGGCTTACCGTCTGGCTTGATGAAAGTGAACTCTACGATGTGCTTGTTCGGGTCAACACTCGTGAACACCATGCGCTTCACCAGTCCTCCCTTAGTGTTTCCGGTGACGTCGAGAAAATTGAACTCGCTCGTCTTTCCATCCGGCGATAGCTTACCTTCGAAGCGAGCCCGGTTTGCGCCATCACAATAATGGGTCGCGAGCAAACGATCACCTTCCACGTAGAACATCGTGATCTCGTGGTTTGGCGGGCGCCCGCCATCTGTAGTCGCCTCATGCAGGATTGCGGTGCCACTGGATGCGACGCGAATCGTGACGTTGATCGGGATGCCCATAATCGTGCCTTGCCATGAACCCGTGAGGGTTTTCATTTGGTCGAACGCCTTCTGCGCGTCGGTGTTATTAGCGGGCGTCGTCGTCTGAGCAACTGACGTTCCTATCGCCACCAGACAGAGCAGTAGTGCCGGCAGAAGTTTTGTAGTTTGCATTGTTCCTTCCTCCGGTCTGAGCCTACGGTCTTTGAACTTACAAGTCTCCACAGACTGTAACTAGATTGTAAAAAGTTGTACCGAGGAACTAACGTCTGCCACCGAAAACATACCCGACGTTGATTGTGGCGCGAAAAGTGGGTTCTCGGCCCACGCGAAGTTCGGGCGACACGAAAAGTCTTTTCGTCAAGAATATCTTCAACCCGCCGCCGGCGCTTGCGGTCCATGTAGTAAAGGAAATCTCACGAACGCTCGGCGCGCCAGTCACGAAGTCGCTGCGAAAAACTCTGCCTCTATTGTGAAGAACGCCGGCGCCGGCTATACCGTAAGCAACGACGCGTTTTGTTGGATCGGTGAAGTCGTAGGCAACGTTCATCTGCGCGAGATGGTCCTGATCGTCTTTCGAGCGGCGCAGGTATAAGTACTCAGGCTCAATACTAAACCGCTTCGTCACATAAACACGCACGGCGCCGCCAACAAGTGTGTGTTCAAGGTCCTCACCAAAGACGGCGCTACCGAATATGACCTTGCCTTCAATTTTGGGCCTTGTTAGTTGCTGGTCCTGTTGTGCGAAGAGGGGAGTAGCGCAGGCCACCAGCAAGACACCAACTGCCAAAGCATATTTCGAAAAGATCATTGTGTTCGCTCCTGCCGAAAGATAAACGCGCGCTGACAGGGGCAAACGTCATACCTTCACGAATTGTCAGTAAAACGTGAGAACGACACTGGCCCAAGATCGCTGGCTGGTGGTAAGGTGCTCCAACAGAAATAAGAAACTGGCTCTGGATGGATCTCAGTTAAAGCTCGCGAAGCGAGCGACAGCATAAAGCCTGGGGCGCGAGCCCCAGGATCACGGAACAAAATATGTTGGAGCCCGTGAAACGGGCGACAGGGAATTGCGATCCTGGGGCTTGCGCCCCAGGCTTTATGCTGTCGCTCGCGTTGCGAGCTTTGCTACAGGAAAGATCTGGGAGAGAACGCTTCAAGGAAGATCGTATGCGAAGCCCACATGGATTCCGACGCTCGGACTGGCGGGGAATCGACCGCCGAGTACGCCGAAGGTGAAGGCGAAGTTCTCACGAACGACATAACTGCCGCCGATTTGTCCTTCCAGTTGTCCACGGCTTAGATTGAAGTTGTTGGTTACGCCGCCAAACAGCTCGACACCAAGTTTTAACTTCGGCGTGAAGTCGCGCACTAACGATCCATTTCCGGTGAAGACTTGTCCTCTTGCGCCATGAATACCAATTAGACCCGTCGAGTCATTTCCCGCGAAAAGGACCCCACCGTTTAAGCGACCCACCGTCCGTTTCGTTAACGATTTTTGCAGCACCCCGTACAACCAATAATCAACCAGGCCCGAGCCAATCTGCTTACGAGTGCTTCCGGTCGCCGCTTCGACATAAAAGACGACTGACATGGCCGGGAGCCGCGACCCTTCGCGTTCATCGCGTAGTCTGATCTTCGCGCCAAACTGCGTATCTCCTATTCCCGAAGGATCTCCGAGCATTGACTGTCGCTCGTTGAAAATCTTGATGAAGGGTGCATTGACATCAAGTTCGATTCGATCAGTCAGGCCGTAGTTCAAGGTGAAATTTGAAGTGTTCTGTCTCTTTCCTGGAAGGGACGATTTCTGTAGCCAGTCGTGTTCGTTGAAAAACTCGATATGAAACTTGCCCTTTGCCATCGTGTCAGCATCGTCAGTGTAGAACGGGATTTGAGCATCAACTGACGACAATGACAGAAGGCCAAACATAACGAAGACGATCCATCTAAGCCAGCGGTCGATCATAAGGTCTTGACGGGTTTGGGCCGAGTCAATGCGCACAGGTTATAACATGAGTTCCGTAATGCTTTGATATAGTTCACAGTTAATCCCGCAAACAGGAGAGCGACTGATGCCCCCGGAAGATCTGAAAGCCCTGCTGGAACGCATTCATACCCGCCTTGATGAGAGCTTTGTCGGAATTGGACAAATGGTTTCTGATCTGCGCGCCGCGGATCTGGCTGATCTGATCAACCAGTTGACATTAAGTGAGGCTGGAGCGGTCGTGTCGATGCTAGCGGTGGCGCGGTCAATTGAGATATTCGACCAGCCAACCATGCGCCGGCGCGCTGCGATTCTCGAGCAACTGGAGCCCGCACGTGTCGCCGAAATCCTCAATGGCTTATCGGCAGATGAACGCACGGACATCGTGCAGAAGATGGGACTCCATGAACGGCATCTCGTAGTCCCTAAACTCAGTCCGGAAATACGAGCGGAACTCGAGCATCTTTTGCAGTATCCGCAACACACTGCCGGCGGGATCATGACGACGGAGTTTGTGCAACTGGATCCGGCGATGACGGTTGGCGCTGCTCTCAAGCACATTCGTTCGGTCGCGCGTGAAAAGGAGTCGATCTACGCCTGCTATGTTCTCGACCCACAAACAAAGCATTTGCTCGGCGCCGTCTCGCTGCGCGACCTCGTCATGGCTGAGCTCAGCGAGCCGGTGAAGAAATGCATGCGTAGCAAACCGATCACTGTAACTGCTCTGGAAGATCAGGAATCAGTGGCGCATAAGATTGCCAAATATAATTTGCTCGCAGTTCCGGTGCTGGAAACAGATGGAGCCGTTGTCGGATTCGTCACTGTAGACGACGTAATCGACGTGATGATTGAAGAGGGAACTGAAGACATCCTGCGGATGGCCGCAGTCGAGCCGGGCGCGCTTGATAAACCTTACATGCAAATCAGGCTGCCGACCATGATCAGAAAGCGCGCCGGATGGCTGGTGGTTCTTTTTCTTGGTGAAATGTTGACCGCGACAGCGATGGGTTTCTTCGAAAAAGAAATCGAGCGAGCGGTGGTGTTGGCTCTCTTCGTGCCACTCATCATTTCGTCGGGCGGAAACTCAGGCTCACAGGCTTCTACCCTTGTGATCCGGGCCCTGGCTCTTAGTGAAGTCAAGCTGCGTGACTGGTGGCAGGTGATGCGGCGTGAAGTACTGTCAGGTTTGGGATTGGGAGTGATCCTGGGCACGATCGGATTTCTACGGATAACGGTCTGGTCTGCTTTCTCGCGCATCTATGGACCACACTGGTTATTAGTAGCATTCACCGTCGGCGTGGCATTGATTGGCATCGTCTTATGGGGAACGCTCGCCGGATCGATGTTGCCTTTTATGCTGCGTCGTCTCGGCTTCGACCCGGCCACCTCATCTGCTCCATTCGTCGCTACTCTGGTAGATGTTACTGGTCTGGTGATTTATTTCAGCGTCGCCGTCGTCGTGCTGCGCGGGACACTGCTTTAGAAAATTTCTCTGTGTTCTCTGCGTATCTCCGCGTCCTCTGCGTTAACGTTGCTATTTAAACGCAGAGGACGCGGAGATACGCAGAGAACACAGAGATTACATTGACTTTTTAACCTCCTGGGAATATCGTCTCCGCGTTAATTTCACGAGGCTGATTCCTTGCAACTTGCTCAATCAGCTCTGCCTCGCGAATAACTTCTCAAGCTCACGGTGGATCTATGAGCCTCGAAGCTGGCGCCAGCATCAATCAGTACAAGATCATCAATCGCCTGGGTGGCGGCGGGATGGGCGAGGTTTACCTCGCGGAAGACACGCGACTGCGCCGCAAGGTGGCTTTGAAGCTGCTGTCTCCGGATATCACAAAGAATGAAGACTGGGTGCTTCGCTTCGAACAGGAAGCCCGCGCCGCTTCATCACTCAATCATCCCAACATCATCACCATTTATGAGATCGGCCAGGCTGACGACACTCATTTCATCAGCACCGAGTATATTGAAGGAGTAACACTACGCCAGCATCTAAAGCAAAACAATATCATCACCACAAGTGACGTGCTTGATATCGTGATTCAGGTCACGGGCGCCCTCGTGGCAGCGCATGGCGCCGGCGTCATTCATCGTGACATCAAACCGGAAAACGTGATGCTGCGGCCTGACGGTTACGTCAAAGTCGTAGATTTCGGCCTCGCCAAGTTCACCGAAAAGCCGCGCCAGTCAGGCGTCTTGCGTAGTGACCCGAATGCGGTCACCGAACCTTTCGCCAATGAAGTAGCCAATGAAGGGGTCAATACGAATCCCGGGATGGTGATGGGCACGGTTAGTTATATGTCGCCCGAGCAGGCGACAGGGAATGCCGTTGATGCGCGAACAGACGTTTTTAGCCTCGGCGTGCTCTTGTACGAAATGTTGGCAGGCCGCCTGCCGTTTGAAGGCAAGACTCCGAACGAGATCATTTCCGAGATAATTCAAAAGAAGCCGCGGCCACTCGCGCGCTTTGCGCCTGATACCCCGCAGGAACTGCAACGCATTGTCGAAAAATCGCTCAGCAAGAGGCGAGACGATCGGTATCAGAGCCTGAAGGATATGCAGATCGATCTGCGTAGACTCAAGCGTCACCTGGAGTTGAAAGAAGAGCAGGTTGACGAGCCTGAGCCGGAGTCAGTCAACGAGTCTTCTCGCACTCGTTCCGGCGTTTCAGCAAACGAGGCTTCCCGCACTCGTCACAGCGCGCCGATTTTGGCCGACGAATCTTCTCGCAGTCGTCCCGGCTCGCGAATAACGCCATCCTATGTAGACCATGTCAGTTCAGAAGAGATTTCGGTGGCACGGCACCAGTCCAGTGCTGAATACCTCGTTAGCGGCATCAGGCAGCACAAGAAAATATTACTCATCGCCGTTGCCGTGATAGCGCTTATCGCCGCCGGCGCCACTTATTACATGCGCACGCGCCCGATAGAATACGTCGCCGTTCTACCTTTCATCACCGATCAGAAAGACGGCATCGAGGAATACAGCGACGACGTAGTACAACAAACTATCAATCTCTTTTCAGAAGTGCCGGGACTGCGAGTCGTGCCTTTTGCCTCCGTGCTGCAATACAAAGGCAAGGCGGTAGATCCTCAGGCCGTGGGGCGGGAGCTCGGCGTACGAGCCGTGCTGTCGGGCCAAATTAGTAAGCGTGATAATTTGATAGTCGTTAACGCCTGGCTGATTGATATCCGCGATAAAAACCAGATCTGGGGCGCGCGTCAAGAGACAAAAGTTTCAGACATCAATCTGGTGCCGAAAGAGATTGTTGACTCTATCTCACGAAAAATCGGCATCACACTAAACGCAGAAGAACAAAAGAAGAAAGATGCCGAGGCTCTTTACGTAAAAGGCCGCACCGCATGGAACAAGCGAACCGCAAGCGACTTCAATCAAGCCATTGGTTACTTTAACGAGGCGTTGAAACTTGATCCTCGTTATGCCCCCGCTCACGCCGGACTGGCCGACTGTTACAACATGCTCGGAACTTACGGCGCAAAAGCTCCCAAAGAGGCTTTCCCACTCGCTCGTGATGCCGCTAACAGAGCGCTTGCCCTCGACAATAATCTTGCCGAAGGCCATGCCGCCCTCGCTTACTCATCTTTTCGCGGCAACTGGAATTGGGCCGAGGCTGAACAAGAATTCCAACAAGCCATCAGCCTAAAGGACAATTACGCCTCCACTCATCAATGGTATGCAAACCTTTTGGCCGCACAAGGCCGGTTCGATGAAGCAATAGCACAAACTCGCCGCACTCAAGAGCTGGATAAAACGTCTCTCATCATCAATTCTCACTTCGGATTGGTCTACTACTTTGCACACCGCTACGACGACGCAATCAAGGAGTGCCAAAAGACTGTCGCGCTCGATCCCACGTTCTACGTGGCGCACAGGTACCTGGGTCTCTCTTATGCGCAAAAAGGAATGTATAAGGAGGCGCTGGCTGAATTCGAGCAGGCGGTCAGCGCTTCAAATCGCTCCCCGCTGATTAGGTCGGAGTACACCTACGCGCTCGCTCTCTCCGGCGACACGAACAGAGCCCAGGCGGAGCTCAAAGACCTCATCGAGATCTCGAAGCAAAATTACTTCTCGGCTTATCACATCGCAGCCATCTACGTCGCCCTCAACGACAACGATCAGGCCGTTGAATGGTTGAAGAAAGCCTTCGATGATCGCGCCGACTGGCTGGTCTTCCTCAAAGTCGATCCGCGATTTACCCGACTGCACTCTGACGCCAGATTCAACGATCTCCTGCGCCAACTCAATCTCCAGAGCTGAAGAGCTTTAAGCAGGTAAGGAACACGCGCGAGCAGGCTGGTCCCAAGCTGCCGAAAACACCTTGGGAGCATGCTGACCTGATTACGTCCCGAAACGATGGCTCTTCAGTAGCCTATCCACAGATTCCACAGATTCTTTAAACAATCTGTGTAATCTGTGGATAAACCAGAAAGCCTCACGCCACGTCGAAGCGGTCGAGGTTCATCACCTTGGTCCAGGCCGCGACGAAGTCGTTCACGAACTTCTCTTGCGAATCCGCAGATGCATAGACTTCGCCAAGCGCCCGCAGCTCGGAATGCGAGCCAAAGATTAGATCGACACGCGTGCCGGTCCACCTCGGGTCGTTCGTGTTACGGTCATGGCCTTCGTACACGCCATTGGCGCCGTTCGGTTGCCAGCGCGTGCGCATGTCCAGGAGGTTGACGAAGAAATCATTCGTTAGCGTCTCGGGCTTTTTAGTGAAGACACCGTGCTTCGATCCGCCGGCGTTTGCGCCCAGCACTCGCAGACCGCCGACGAGCACAGTCATCTCCGGAGCTGACAGCGTCAACAATTGTGCCCGATCAATCAACGCCTCTTCGGGCATCATGAGTTGTTCGCCAGTGTAATAGTTGCGGAAGCCGTCAGCGGTCGGCTCGAGCGGCGCGAACGACTCGACGTCGGTCTGATCCTGCGAGGCGTCCATGCGACCCGGCGTGAAGGGAACCTGCACGTCGTGTCCGGCATCTTTGGCAGCCTTCTCCACTGCAGCGCAGCCACCGAGAACGATCAAGTCGGCGAGCGAAACCTTCTTGTTGAAATCTTTTTGAATGCTCTCGAGTTTCTCAAGCACTGTGGAAAGTTGAGCCGGATTGTTTACTTCCCAATTCTTCTGCGGCTCGAGACGAATTCGCGCACCGTTCGCGCCACCGCGTTTGTCAGAGCCTCGGAAGGTTGATGCTGACGCCCACGCAGTCGAAACGAGTTGCGAAACAGACAAGCCCGAATCAAGGATCTTCTTCTTCAGCGTCGCGATGTCCTCGTCGTTGATCAGCTCATGATCGACGGCGGGAATCGGGTCCTGCCAGATCAATACTTCCTTCGGCACGAGTGGGCCGAGATAACGTTGAATCGGTCCCATGTCACGGTGAGTGAGCTTAAACCACGCGCGCGCAAACGCGTCTGCGAACTCATCCGGGTGCTCTAAAAAGCGTCGCGAGATCTTTTCGTAGGCTGGATCAAATCTAAGCGCAAGATCAGTCGTGAGCATCGTTGGCACACGCTTGAGTGAAGGATTGTGTGGATCCGGAATCGTGGCATCAGCGTTTTTCGCGCGCCATTGCTGCGCACCGGCCGGACTCTTCTCCAGCTCCCATTCGTACTTGAAAAGATTTTCGAAGAAGTAGTTACTCCATTTTGTCGGTGTCTGCGACCAGATAACCTCCGGACCACCGGTGATCGTGTCGGCGCCGATGCCCGTGCCATGCCCGCTTCTCCAGCCGAGGCCCTGGTCCTCGATCTGGGCGCCTTCCGGTTCAGGCCCCATGAACGAGGGATCGCCGGCGCCGTGAGTCTTGCCGAAGGTGTGCCCGCCGGCAATTAGCGCGACGGTTTCCTCATCGTTCATCGCCATGCGTGCGAATGTGTCGCGGATGTCGTAAGCGGCGGCGACCGGATCGGGCTTGCCGTTTGGTCCTTCAGGGTTGACGTAGATGAGACCCATTTGTACCGCGCCAAGCGGCTTCTGAAGCTGGCGCTCGCCGCTGTATCTTTCGTCACCGAGCCATGTTCCTTCAGGTCCCCAGTAGAGCTCTTGCGGCTCCCACGTGTCCGCGCGTCCGCCGCCAAAGCCGAACGTCTTGAAACCCATCGACTCGAGCGCGACATTGCCGACCAAAACAAAAAGATCGGCCCAGGAGATTTTGCGACCGTATTTTTGTTTGATGGGCCATAAGAGCCGGCGGCCTTTGTCGAGGTTGGCATTGTCGGGCCAACTGTTGAGAGGTGCGAACCGCTGCTGTCCGCCGCCGGCGCCGCCGCGGCCATCGGAAATGCGATACGTGCCCGCGCTGTGCCAGGCGAGACGAATGAACAGACCGCCGTAATGACCGAAGTCGGCGGGCCACCAGTCCTGCGAGTCAGTCATTAATGCGTGCAGATCTTTAATCACCGCATCCAGGTCGAGTGTTTTGAACTCTTCCGCATAATTAAAATCTTCGCCCATCGGATCGGAGAGCGAGGAATTTTGGCGCAGGCCGCTTAAATCCAGAGAATTGGGCCACCAGTGTCGATTAGATACGCGGGTCTTCGACGAACCGGTGAAAGGGCATCCATTTGAATCTTTGTTGTTTCCATTGCTTTCCATCATTCACATCCTTCCCTCTAGTTACGTTGGCGAAACTAATCAGGTGATTCGGTTTTCTTTTAGATTAATTCTAAGTCGAGGGAAGTGAGAAGTCACGACTCTGCGGCCCTCTGCGTATCTCTGCGTTCTCTGCGTTAAAGAGCTATTAAACGCAGAGGGCCGCAGAGAAAGTCAGTATTCGAGGTGTCCGTCATAGAGCATGTCGGAGACTTTGTACCGCGCCTCGATCGTGATTTTTTTGCTGAGCTGGGAATAGAACTTGAACTGGCCGCTTTCGGGTGCGAGGAAGGGCTGGTTGTTCAGCGTTCGCGGGAAGACGAACTTTGCTCCCAGGCCGTCAGCAACCGGAGCCTTGAAGTCTGTCAGCAACACTCTTTGGCCGTCGCGCCTTTCAAGATAGGTGGAGTCTTTCAACGAAGCGAGAGTTGCGGTTTCAAATGCCTGCACTGCATCGCGGCCCATCGATTTATCTTTCGCTTCAGCCACAACCGCGACGACGATGAAGTCAGACGTCGTAGCCTCCGCGAACGACTTCAACTGTTCCTTGTGCGCTGCATCCATGTCAGGTGAATCGAGCATCAACTTGCGAACAATAGCCTGTCGAACCGGCTTAGCTGAAAGTAGCCGAACGTAGTATTTGATGTAAGAAGTGATCGCTCCGGGCGAGTCTTTGCTCGCGTCTCGCGGAGTCATGGTCCGGGACGAACCCGTGTTAGTGATCGCGGCAGACGCGCCGTCAGCTTCTCTGGTTTCCAGTTGCGTTTGGGCCCATGCCGAATCACTCAAAATCTTTGTGGTCTCTTTCATGTTCCATTCGAGCCACGGTTTGCCACTTTGCGCTACGAGCGCTGACGTGGCTAAAAACATCAAGAAAAGAATTGCCGTTATCCGTGTCATATCACGCCCTCATAAGTTCTAAGCAAAAGGGAGAAGCGCACCTTAATGCGATCTTCTCCCTTTTGGTTGTTGACCTCAATTAGAAGTTAAAGCGAAGTACAAACTGCAGCAGTCTGCCGCCGGGATCCGTTGTAGTGGACGTATCCTGGTAAGCAACTGTCGTTTGTCCGAAAGTCGGGTTCGAGTACGTACCCGCCAGACTGACGGTATCCGCTGCGAAGCTTCCAACCTTGAAGTTCTGATTGTTGATTACGTTCAGCGCTTCCACTCGGAACTCGAGATTCTTGTTTTCCGAGAAGGTCACTTTCTTAATCAAGCTGGCATCGATGCGGGTGAACCGCGGTCCATAGACCACCAGGTTTGTAATACCGCACGCGCCATTGAAGCTGGCCTGGCAATTGCCATAACCCGCCGGCGCGATGAACGGCTTACTCGTATCCGGCGGTGTGCCTGCGTAACCTGTCGGTGACGTCGGGCTGATGCTGAACGCCCGGATCGTATTAGTGATCACGTCATCAGGTAACCAGGTGACAGTGGTCGGGTTCTTGTGAATCTCAATCATCTTCTGTAAATCGCTACGATCCATATTTACGAGCTGTACGTTGCCGAAGTTGATTGGCGAGCCGCTTTGAACGCGGAAAGTGCCGTTGACTCCCCAGCCGCCGACCAGCCAGTTCGACTTCGTGCCGACACCGTTGCCCCATCTTTGACCTTTGCCAAAAGGCAACTCATAAATGAAGTCACCTTTGAACGAATGGCGGATGTCGAAAGGCGACAGGCCATAGTTCAGTCGTGGATTGCGGATGCTGGTGAAGTTTGACTGCGCGATCGAGCTGCTGGCGAACGCATCGCTCATCGAATGCGCGAAAGTGTAGTTCGCCTGTAACAACAGACCGTTTGACATTCTGCGTCGCAACTCAACCTGCAGCGCGTCGTACGTGGAAGCGGCGCTGTTATCAATCAGGAATGCGCCGGCAGGAAGCCCTGGATTGATAACGAAGAAGTTGGCAGGTAGTCCGACTGCGAGTGCGTTTGCGCGCAAACCCGCATTACCGGAAAGAACACCAGCCGCCGTCGTTACACTCGGCGCAACGGTAACGAGGTTGTTCGTTATCGTCGTTGATCTCCAGTTCGCACCTGCATAGGCAGCGGCGTTATTAACAGCTGTGCTGCTATTAAGGTACGCAAGGAAGATAGGTAGTGGCGAGGTGTTGGTACCGGCTCCGAAATACGCAAAGCTGCCGGAACGAGCGGCAACACCACTGGCATTGTTCGCAAGTAGATTTGCCTGGGCCAGCTTAAACTCTGACGCGAAGCCATTCTCGATCGTGTTGACCTCATTAAGAGACCACAAACGAGTAAGCTTCTTGGCGCGGTTGCCGACGTAACGAACTTCAAACACCGTATCTCTCGTGAGCTCCCGCTGGATTCCAAAGGTCCACGACTGAACGTAACCGATCTGTAGATTCGGGCTGAAAGCAACGGCCTGATCGTTAACACCTGGCGTGAACGGGAATGTCGGTGCGGCAATCGTCGGGTTCGGAATCGAGCCAGGCGTTCTAAACAAGGCGCCGATCGGCAGCGTATTGTTCGCCGTGCTCACGGCCACGCTGAACGACTGACCGGGGTTTGTGCCTAAGCCTGTCGAACCTACATTCGTGCCGTCCTGTGTATAGGCGATTGAGAAACCAGCTCGGAAAACGCTCTGTCCGGTGTCGCCCAACAGCCGGTGCATGAAACCGCTCTTGAAGTCGGGACTGTACGCGATTCCGAAGTTTGGCGCGAAGTTGTTCCTATCGGTATCGTAGGCCTCGGAGCCGGGCTCTAATCTTCGTAGCTTAGTGATGGGGTTAGTGCAGTTACCCGGCTTGAAAAAGTTGAATGATCCGGAGCATCCGAAGATATTGTCAAAACTTAATGGAACGGTGTACGCGTTGTTCTTGGCGTAGTAAGGACCTTGCAGCTCGTAACGGAGGCCGAAGTTCAAGGTGATGTTAGGCCGGAAGCGCCACTGGTCCTGAGCAAACACGGCCCACGAGTTCTGACCTGCTCGTTCGATCCCGTTTCCGTTCAATGTGTAATTTAGTGCTTCATCGGCGACGGCGGTACCGCTGACGGCTGTCATGCGCCCGATGAGTGTTGCATAGACACCTCTCGCATTCGTCAATTGCGTTGAGCTTGCGCCCGGGAAGTTCGCCGCGCTGAAGATCGCATTCGCAGGATCTCCGCCCTGGCTGGTCTGATCGATTCCGAAGGTAATACCTCTAACAATACCTGCCGGCGGGAATACACTAAAGAGGCTCGTCCTGGTGTAGTTTCCGCCAAAGCTCCAGGTGTGATTGCCCTTGGTCCAGTTCAGCGTGTCGCTGAATGTTTGCACCGGACTGTTACGTCGCTGCGGAGAGGTCACGGAAGTAGCTGATGAAACACCGCCGGCGTTAATGCCAAGGTTGAAACCACCTTGATTCGCAAACTGCGCCAGACTGGTTTCCGGGAAAAAGACAGTCGTACCACCCACGAGCGCGAAACGTGCTTCATTGCTAATTGAGTTGCCGATCTTCGAGATCAGCGCCGTGGAGTTTGAAAATCGATTCGAGCCCTGGCTACCGAGGTTCGGAAAACCAGGGAAGCGCGGATCGGCGTTATTCAGGAAATCGACTACCGAAGTGAACTGTTGATAGTTCCAGACGTTCGTCAGTTGATTATTCTTGGTGATGTTCCAGCTCAGATTCACTGTCGGGAAGCGACGCGTCTGTCCGCCCGTGTTAATGAAACTGAATTGCAGGAGGTTTGGATCGCTGGTCGCAGTTACGCCACCAGCTCCATTGGTGGAGCCTTGAATCTCATTCAGCAGAGAACCAACTGTCGGGTCGATCGTCGACGGGCATGGTTGGAGTCCCGCTACGGTCGGGTTACAGTCGACTGTTGCTGCTAGTGAAAGAAGATTTCTAACAACAGGAGTTGTTGACCCGGTAGGAATGTAAGTGAAGTTACCACTGAGGACTGGCGCAGCAAAGATCGTCCGCTGTCTTGCGGTCGCTTCAGGCAGCCGGTATTCCTCATAGTTAACAAAGAAAAATGCTCTTTCTCTGCTCTTTAGTAGACCCGGGATCAATATCGGCCCACCGAATCTGACGCCGGGCTGTGTCAGCAACACGCGAGCGCGCGGTGCTTTATGGTCAACCGGATCCTCTTTCAAGTCTCTGTTGTTGAACCAGTAGTTTGAGTTGAAGAAGGAATTGCGATGGTAGACATAAGCGCTGCCGTGAAACTCGGAAGTACCCTGACGAGTGGCAAACTTGATCTGGACCGCTCCCGCACCGGCGCTTTCAGCACCCGGAGTTGCGGTTGAAAGCGTCACCTCTTCGATCGCATCCGTCTTCGGTTGGATGTAAGTGAAGAAGCCGTCACTGTTTTTCAGCAGCGGATCCTGCACCTGAACGCCATCCAGCGTGATATTGAGCGCGCCTTTCGGTAAGCCGTTTACTGAAGATGATCGCGGGCGTCCGACGGTCGCGGTGCCAGGCAGGAACAGCACGACGTCGAGAGCATTTCTCGAAGCGTACGGCAGGTCCGTGATCTGGCGGCCGGTGATGGTGCTGGCGACGTTTGCGCTCTGCGTTTGCAGCAACTCGCCGGAACCAACGATAGTAACGGTTTCGTTGGGAGCACCGATTTCGAGCTGCACGTTCACCGTAGACGCTTTGGCCACGTCGACCTTAACGTCCGTTACCACCACTTGCTTGAACCCGGCTACTTTAATCGTCACCGTGTAAGCCCCCGTCGCGAGACTCGGGACGTTAAAGGTGCCGTTATCAGTAGTGGTGACGGTGCTTTCTTGCGAGGTGCCATTATTCTTAATGACGACCTCAGCTCCGGCGACGACCGCCCCGGTTTGGTCAGTTACAGCTCCGGCGATTGAACCTGTGGTGCTGGTCTGCGCGAAGACCGGCATCACAAGTAAGGCGACAAAGGCACTCAAAGCTGTAATCATCGGAAAGAGTCTTCTCATTGTGTGTTCCTCCGTCCAGAAAAGGTTTGATTGAGTTGTTAAGCCGACACTTCCGACTCGCCCAACGAGAGTCGTTGAGTGCAGGTCGTGTTTGTGACCTCTCAGGGGCTGATCGAAGTCAGGGGGCCGGGGAAATAGTCGGGGTAGTAACCAGCGCCCAAGCTGAGGCCGTAAACGACCAGATACATTGATTGTGATCTCAACAAACGTTCGGTAGAGCGCTTGCTATTTGTGTTGGACTTTTCCGGGGTTGCAATGCGTGTTCCTGATGATTGACTGAGAAATAGGATGAAGCGCTTTTGCTTCTTGAGAGGTTGGAAATACTTGGAAAAAAATTTTTTAGATGAGCAGTCTACGGTCGAGTAGTTGAAGAAAAATCGATTTCGCGGTTCGCGATTTTGGATAACCTTCCAGAATTTTGGACGGCGTGGTTCAGTTTACTGACCAGCGAAGACTTGATTTTCGAGATCCTTAACGTGGTTGTAGGAGCGGGAGCTTACGCCGTGTACCCATTGACCGTCTCTCCAGAAAGAGACGACGTAGAAATCGTCGTTGCCTTGATCGTAGAAGAGGCCTACCGCGTGCTGCTCGATTAGCATCCCGTCTTTACTGACCTTCGGTGAGATGTCGTAAATCGTAATCGCCTCGCTGAGCTTCTTTTTGAAAGCCTCACTCGCTTCAGCTTCTGACTCGTAATAGATGTAGCTTCTCGAGGTTCGTATAAAGTATGAGGATCGGTAACTTGTAGTCGAGCCGCGCGGCCCGCACGCAACTGATTCCCAGTAGAAGTGGGTGGGTGAAATGGCCACACCGATCGCAAAGGTCAAGATTGCGACAGCCAGGCGAAGAGGATACTTCACGGCGATTTCTCACTTTCTCACACCACTTTACCATGAATCTGTTCCATCTTTTTCACGCTCCCCGATCGATAGCCACAAAGAGTAGAATTCTTGACCCGATGAGCACTATCACCTCAGTAGCCAGACCAAAGTTAGCGCCACTCCTGTGTGTTGACTGCAATGCGCCGCTCGTAGTGGTTGACGCTCCGTCACTCGCCTGTCGGTTTTGTGGGGCCAGCAATGTTATGCCCCAGAGCTATCGCGAGGAGCTTCGCCTCGCGCGTGATTTGGATTCAGCCACACGCGAGGCGGCTAAGCAGTGGATGAGACTGGCGCAGATTAAGGTCCCACGGTGGCGATTAATCTTTGCCGCGATTACGCCGTTTGCGTTGATGACCGCCGGTCTGATTGTTCTACTTGTCTGCGCCTTGTTGCGAGTGGTGAGTGCCGATGCGCTGCCGGGATTGTTGCCGTACGTGTGGATCACATTGATCCCGGCGCAACTACTGGCTGCACATATCGCCATGAAAAATATTCTGGTGAGTGGGGCGACGCACGTCGGTGCAGCCTTTGCAGCGCGTCCTCCTTCGGCTCCGGGAGAGCCGCCGCATTGCCGCCAGTGTGGCGCGCCACTCTCAGTTCAGCCGGACGACGTTCTTGTGCGTTGCATTTTCTGCGAAACTGAAAGCATCGTGCGACTCGACAAACTGGCGATGGATACTTTGCAAACTCGAGTTAAGTCAGTTCAATCGAGCCTCGCCGAAGCAATGTCGGCGCTTACTAAACACGCCAAACTCGCCAACCTCGAGACGCGTGGACGCACGTACGTCATTGCGGGTTTCCTGGTCCTGCCACTCATCTGGTCCTTCGTGGAATCCTGGAATTCAAGTTACTGGGGATTGCTCGTTGCGCTTGATGTATTCGTTCTCGCTATGTGCGTGTTTTGGAACCTACGTGAAGCATTTCTCCCACCAGTCACGATTGAAGAGCTCGATGCATTAATTGAAAGCTCGACCGAGCAAAAGCGGTCCGAAGATAAAGCCAGAGCACCCGGCACGCGCGGCTGGTACGACCACTCCTCCGACAGGATGAACTTAATCGTACCAGCACTCGTGACACTGATGTTCGTAGCGATTCAGATTATCGTGTTAATGAGCTCAGCCACACGGAACTTGTAACTCTATGCTTCAAGTCGCGAGTTGTCTGCGGAAAGTTTCGCCGGCCTTGAGAACCGAGATAAAGGTAATCACCGTCATAGCGATAATAATGAGTGCCACAGGCCAGTAACTGTTCGTTTGCTTGAGCAGACTCACCGCAAAAATCTGCATCAAGCCACCCGCGAAAATCGTTGCGACTTGAGCGCCGATCGACGATCCGCTGTAGCGCACGCGAGTCTGGAAGAGTTCTGCAAAAAAGCTTGCCTGTGGCGCATACATCGCTGCCCAACCTAAAGCCATTGCCAGCACGACTGAGATTACCATCAGAGTGGGCCGGCCTGATTGCACGAGCCAGAAGGATGGAAAGGCGAATAGCCCCGCGAAAAGCGCGCCAAAGAGATAAATACGTCTGCGTCCAAAGTGATCTGACAAGATCCCGAAGACTGGAATCGTGGCGGTGATCGCGATAGCGGCTAACGAAATGGCGATTAGAATTGTTTGGGTCGAGAGCTTCTTGTGGCTTACGAAAGCCAACAAAAAGACAGTGTAGAGATAAAAGATTCCGTTCTCAGCGACTTTTGCGCCCATTGCGAATAAAGCGTCCTTGCGATGCCAGCGCCAAACATCACGAAACGGAACCTTGCTCCGTGTGCTCTTAATTTCCTGATACAGCGGCGATTCAGGAATGGACAGACGAATATACAAACCAATGCCAACCAGCACGATGCTAAAAAGAAATGGCAGTCGCCACGAGTCAAATGGCAAGAGGCCGGATGGTAACTTTCCGAGACCGAAGAAAACGAGGTACGCGAGAAAGAGTCCGACTGGTACTCCAATCTGTGGCCAACTTCCATAGAAGCCTCTGCGGTGAGAAGGCGCCTGCTCAACTGTCATCAGGACCGCGCCACCCCATTCGCCTCCAATTCCAAATCCCTGAGCAAAGCGGAGCGCAAAAAGTAACCAGGGAGCCCAGTTGCCCAACACGTCACGACCTGGTAATACACCGATCAGGAAGGTAGAGAGACTGGTAATGAGCAGTGTCAGGATGAGTAACTGTTTGCGTCCAAGCCGGTCGCCGAAGTGTCCACACACGATCCCGCCGACTGGCCGTCCGACAAAGCCGACGCTGTAGGTCCCAAAGAGGAACAACAAGCCATCGAGTGGAGTATTTCCATAGAATGGTTTGTTAAAGAGCAGCAGAAAGCCTGCTACGTTGAAAATAAAAAAGTCGTACCATTCGATGGCAGTGCCTATAAAACTTGAAATTGCTACTTTTCGAATCGCTGCGTTGCCGGTTGCTGCGGGTTTCATTTTGGGATCCTCCAGTCGTTTCATGGTGAAGGGGAGAGTGGTTGTCAGAATGCAAATCGAACTCGCGCTTCACGTGAGCGGATTCGCGTTCAGTCGCTTTGGAAGTGCTAAAGCCTCAGAGTCGAAAATCCTTAACACACGACTCTGAGGTCTGCCGGCGCGGCTAAGATCGGCAAGTTGTTGTGCTCTTATCTTGTCGCCGTTCTGGAGACAAACGGCGGATTCGGCGGCGTCACACAATCTAGTGAAGAGGTCACTTTTGATCGTGTCCGCGATCTTCCGTGCGCGGGCGAGATGCCGCTTGATTTGAGGCGCGAGAAATCGGGTGTTGCGATTGAGGCGAGCGGCGGCGACACTTAAAGCGCAAAGGAAAATACAATCCGCAAACCGGTTGCCGCTGATGGCAGAATACGAATCAGCGTTACTCAACTCTTCATATGCGCGTTCATCATCACCGCAAAGCAGATGATAAACTCCGCTGAAACCAAACCGCACATACTTCGCCACGATCGCTGGAGAATCCTCAGCATCGTCGAAAACCTGTTTGATTCTTTCGTGCAGGACTGAAGATCGGATATCACTTTCGAGCAAAAGCAGGGTGAGGAAAAAACCACTGTAAGATCTTGTGAAACTCATTGAAATCGGCTCGACCGGGCAGATGTCCTGCGCGACGTCGTACCAACTCTCGAACCACCTTAGTTTCAAATGAGGATCTTCAAGCCAGGTCGAATTGAAGGACGTTGGGTTGGGCCAATGACGTCTTTCGCGAGGTATGATCTCCGCCAGTGCGAACGCCAAAAGCATGTGGCGCGGAAAGGCAAGAATCGGATTCAGAATCAACTTGCCTGAAAGCCGCTTCCTTAAACTGGCAGACTCCTCGCAACCTAATGGAGCGTAATAAGTGTTCCATTGTCCGGTCATGAGGTCGATGGCGCGTTTGCATCGGCCCAAAAATAGAGTCGAAAAAAAGTAGCCATAAGCTGTCATCCACTTTTGTTCCGATTCCGGATCCGGCTCCAACAGTAGCGCGCATTTAAAATTATCTCGGCCCAGTTTGTTGCCATCGACTACGTCACCCAGGGCATACTTGATCACCGACACAACACTCAGTCCCCATAAGCGCAGTTCGGGATCGATGCCACGGTAGTGAGCGGATCTCTCGATCTCTTGTACGTAGTCATTGAGGTACGGTGGATTTGCTCCTCTTCTCCACAGTTGGTTTAGTTGTTCAATCATCGACTCAAATCGCTCCGCGCTGATTTCGGCGTGTCTCCGGCGTAGCGTTACGGTGAGACGCTTCAAACGAACGAATCGATCTGGAATCGTGAGTAGCACTGCCAGCGAGCGCGGAATTTCGAGACGAGTAATCTTGCGATCCATCATGTACTTGAAGTCACGTTTGGCTTCTAGTCTCAGCTCCTGACTCAAGTTGGAGTTGCCCAACATGATTCTCCACCACAAATGTTCGAGCAGATTCCACGCGCGGGGTATCAAAAACTCGACGCCGAGCACGATGACAACGACATAGGCGAATGGAGAAAGGAGCCAATCCCTGATCGAATAGAATTTAGCGAGTTGCGGGTCCACTTTCAGTCACCTCCATTTGATTGAGTTGTTCCTGTTTCAGTGGTCGCCGGTGATAGGCCGGGGCCAGTTTGGTCTAACGACATCACTCAGAACAGTCGTGAGATCGCTTGATCAGATGCCCGAGGAAAAGCTACAGTGTGCGGCGTAAGGCCTGAATTCCTTACGTGAAGCTATTCAGATTTCTCACTTAGATTTGTAAATGAGTGAACTGAGCCGCTGAAATGCTGAAATAGAGCGTTTCAGAGACGAGTCACTACGCGAATACTGGATGAAACCTCACAATCAGAAGCAAACCAACTTTAAATACCGGTTTGGCTCATTTGAGCTGGATCCGCAGGACACGACTGAGCTTCGGTTGATGAAGGACGGTCAGCCCCGGAAAATTCAGCCGAAACAACTGACGCTTTTAGTCTGTCTGCTCGACAATTATCCAAATCCGGTTACTTGCGATGAGCTGAATCGCGCCGGTTGGGGATATGAACCACGTCCTGAGGACGAGCGGCTGACCCAATCCCGACTGGGCAATCTTCAAAAGCAAATAAGTCTCTTGAAGAAAAGCGTGCTCGGTAAAGACCCGGACATGATCGATTGGCTAAAAGCCTCTTCTTCCTACTGCTTCAATCAGGAGGTAACAAAAGAGCCGGTCACGCAGGAGCCGGAAGGCGCCTATGAAGACCTGACGTTTCAGTGGATTCTCTATGCGCGCGAGAGCCGGCGTCTGGAGCTTTTCTTCGGTGCGTTTATTGGACTCTCTTTGCTGGGGTTGGTCGCGTATGTGTTGGTCCCACGCCTTTCTTCCTATTCGCTGGAGACAATCGATCCGCGTTTTGTCATGAGTCTGATCCAGTTCATCGTGATCGGTTGCGCTTTCGGAGTGAGTTTCTTTCTTTTCAGCAAGGAGGAAAGAGATTTTCCAGTGTCGCCCTCGCGAGATGCCGAGATAATGGAGGCATGCGGCTATTCCGATAAGGATAAATGGGCCAAGGCAAAAGAGAGCGCCAGGAACTCAGTAGTAGAATATCTGTCTCACTGGCGACTCCTTCTTACGGCCTGGACGCTGCTTTATCTGATTATGGTTTTAAGATATAGCTGGTGGTTCGGCGAGTTTGGCAATGATGTACTCAGCGTTATGGCGACATTATTCAACAACCTCAACTCCGTCGCCATAGCACTTTGCTTCATTGTGCTTGATCAACCCACAGATGTTCGCACCGACGGCTCCAGCTCAAATCCAACCAGCACCAGCGACCAGTTAATGGCGTTCGGAGTTTTAGGGATCGGGTTGTTTGTGGTGGTCCAGAGTGTGGTCGTGTTTCTCAAATTTACAGGTGGGCTTTCCCAGGAAACCGTTAAGAATATTTTTTATGGATTGGAGGTCACCAGTGGGCTTGTAGGTGGAATTGCGCTGGCTCTGTATGTGGGAAGAGTACAATCAAAGTTCCTCGGTCCCTCCACCTGGTTACCTATCGTTCTGTACTTTTACGTGACCATCCAGTCGCTTTATATCGCGATTGACAAGGCTCAATCTCGGATGTCCGGCGCATTGATCATCGAGACGGCTTTGATTCTGAAGTGTCTGCTGTTTCTTTATGTTATTTGGCTGTTCAAGTCCGGAAGATTTCTCTTTTATTTTGTCAGGGTCAAGACGATATATGAGCGCGTCAATCCTGACTGGAAGACTTTCTTCCTGAACCTCGATAAAAGAACGAAGCTTTAACCTACACTCACCTTTCGTGGCATAATATCGCCGGTAAAATCCAGATCGATCCTCAGTTCGAAAGGTGAAGTATGGTTTCCTCAGCCCGCCTTGTCGTCGCTGCTGTCTTTCTGATCTTTAGCGCGGCCGTTTCCGCGTCGTCGCAAACAACTCCCGAAAAAGGTGCGGCCGCGAGTATCAGTGGAAAGGTCAAAATCAAAGACAAACCAGTTGCGGGGGTCGTTGTGTTTGCCGAACGGCAAGGTTACGGACGCGGGCGAGGAGCACCTCACGCCACTACAGATCAATCCGGAAGCTATCGCATCACAAACGTCCCCGCCGGCACTTACTCGATCATCCCGATGGCTCCGTCTTTCGCGCTTGAAGATTATGTAGTGAACAACGCCGTCGCGGTTGGTGAAGGCGAATCTGTCGAAGACATCAATTTCTCGATGGTCCCGGGTGGTGTTATCACCGGAAAGATCTCAGATGCTGACGGCAAGCCACTGATAGAACAATACGTCTATGTCATGCCGGCTGATATCGGGCAATTCAGGGGCGCACGGTTCGGAGGCCCGCAACGTACAGACGACCGGGGCATCTACCGTGTGTTTGGCTTACGGCCGGGAAAATACAAAGTTCATATAGGCATCAACGAATCTCTGCCAGGAGACTCGCGCGCTCCTTACCGCCAGACTTTTTACCCTTCTGTGACCGACGCCGCGAAGGCGACAGTGATCGAAGTGACTGAAGGCAGCGAAGCAGAAAACATCGATATCGTTGTCGGTCGCCCGATTACGACATTCAAAGTCAGCGGCCGAGTCGTCGAGGCCGAAACAGGAAAGCCGTTGGGCAACCTCAACTACGGCGTTTATCAGGGCACTGAATATGGCGGCTCGAGCCGCACAGGCGGAAATTCCACGAACGCTGATGGTGAGTTCAGATTGGAAAATGTTCTTCCAGGAAAATATTCGGTGTTCATCGTTCCGGGTGACAGCGGCGTTCGCGACGACTCCGTCTCTTTTGAAGTTGTGGATCGTGATGTAACTGACCTCGTGATCAAGGCCGTGAAGGGTTCGTCGGTAACTGGTGTTATTAGTTTCGAAGAAGAATCGAAATCAGCTTTCAAACCCAATGAGCTATATGTCAACGCCTGGATGGAAGGAGCTGAACAGTCGTTCGGCGGCCACACTTCCCAACAAGTGAAGCCTGATGGAAGTTTCAGGATCAACGGCTTGCGAAAAGGCGTCGCACGTTTTTTGTTTGCTGCTCCGGTGCAGAGAGACTCCAGGCAGGTCCAACTCATACGCGTCGAGCGCGACGGTGTTGTTCAGCCAGGCGGCTTGATACTCAAGGATGGAGAGCAAGTCACTGGCGTGCGACTCGTAGTCAAGTATCTCACCGGCGCGATTCATGGGCAGATCAAGTTTGACGGCGATGAGCTGCCGGCTTCCGCCATGAGAGTTTGGATTACTTATCTCGACGACCGCCAGGGAGAGTCGAACTCGATGGGGAATTCATCGCCGGAGCTGGACCCGCGCAAACGTTTCACAGTTGGCGGACTGGCGCCTGGTATGTATGAAGTGAGCGTGGCGGTGTTTGAGCAAGGCCGGCAGAATGTATACAGGCAACAGGTAACGGTGGCTGATAACGCCGTAAGCGACGTGACGATCACGATCAAAAACAAACCCGAGCAATAAAAAGGGTGGCCACGGAGGACCACCCCTGCAAAAAATCAAATCAAATTTAGCGACGTTTGCGTGATGTTGCTCGCAACTGGCGAATCTGCCGTTTCAATTCCACGATCTCTTTCTGTTGCTCCTTGATAGCATTGAGCATGGTCCAGATAATCGGATCGTTGTTGACCATCAAGTAACCCTCAGCATTCTTCGTAACCGCCTCCGGGATCACTTTCTGCACGGCCTGTGCGCTAACGCCGACACGCTCACCCACCGGTTTTAGACCGAGCGCGTTATCAGGCTTGTATTCATAACGCAACGGTTGCAGTCGCATCACGGCTTTGAGTCCGCTGTCGAATGAGCCGTGGATGTTCTTCAACCGCATGTCAGAAAACGTTTGCCACGATCCACCACCGGATTTGCTTGCATCGCCGTTCACTGACAGGAGCTGATCGGGAGCAGTCGTGCCAATGCCTACCTTGCCGTCCGACAGAATACGTATGCGCTCGGTACCCTGGTTGGTATTTGTATTTGCTGCTGTAAAGAACCGAACTGAGGTTGCAGCAGAGAACCCGTTCAAACCACCACCAACGGCGGCGATATTGTCAGTACTGAGCACCACAGCACCAGAATAGGCAAAGTTCAAGTTGCCGGTAGTGAAGGGAGGAATGGCCAGCCTGCTAAGCTTGATGGTGGCGTTGGTCCTGGTCGTGGCCGAGTCGTCAGAGCCTACGATCAGCGTGTTTCCCTGAACGTCGAGATTGGCGCCCGGAGAGGCATTATTAATACCGACATTACCGCTGGCAGCGATGTCGATCGAGCTCGTCGGTGCGCCTGGTCTAATGCGGAAAGGCAAACGTGATCCGCTGGTCACGTCGCGCACGAAGAAGTTTGCTTCGTTGCCGGCGATATCCCACGTTTGCGCAGTGAAACCGCCAGTGTTGTTTTGTTCGAGACGGATGGCTGGAGTGTCGGTCGTGTTGGCATGTACGTCGAGCACTGGAGTTGCCGTTCTCAGGCCGACCTTGCTGTTGCTACCCACGCGCAGTGAATTGGCGCTGGCGCCGGAGTTCACGGCGAACACAATCGTGCCACTCTCTGAATTACCAGTTGCACCCTGGTCCACGAAGCCGAGGAAGTTCGTGCCGCCGCTGCCGGAATCGTTTGCTCTGATCTGCCAGTTGTTGTTTGGGAAACCGGCGGAGGTGCTGGTGTCGTCGAACTGGATGCGCGTGTTGTTTTCTTTGACGCGGATCGTGTCGAATCCAAAATCTTCGTTGTTAACACAATCGAGACCGGCGCAGATGCTGCCCTGTACGATCAGATCGTCAGGTATCACCTGATCGAAGACCATGAAACGCGGGTGATTTCTAACCACTTTGTAATTGACGCGACCGGAAGACGCAGGTGCGTTGATGACTGGAGCAGCCTGTCGTGGTTGGACCATTGCGCGCTCCTGACTTTCAGTGGCGCCGGGAAGGACCACCGCGCCACCTGAGATCAGGAAGCTGCCTGATTGTACGCGCGCTGCCGGGATCGCGCCTTTCTTGCGCAACTCGAGTTGCACTTCGCGGCCATTGCCGTTTGCGCGCGCAGCTTTTAAGGCGTCTTTTGTTTCGGAAGAGATGATTGGAGTTACGCGTATTTCGTATGTGTAAGCGCCGTCGGGAAGTCGCTCGCCTCTTGAGGTAACGAGTTTAAATTCCGGGGAGGTGCCGGATTTGAATTCTTTGGTATATCCGAGGTCGTCGGGGCCGACAACAGTCAGTGTAACACCAGCGTTCGAGGCGGAAATGTCGAATCTGACGCTCGAACCGAGACTGGTGACGGTGGCAAAGTTTTTGTCGTCGCTTGACTGGCCCATGACTAAAACATTGAAACAGGCAAGAACAAAAACAATACTCAGCATGGAGGGTAGATGCTTGATAGTCTTCATGAAAAGCCTTCCTTACCGGCAAGGTTGCCGGTGTCAAGAGTGGTGGATTAAGGGCTCTCTAACAGGGAACAGAGAGAACCTTAGGTGAGCGAGGTGAATAACGCAGAACCGTGGGGTATAAAACGATCATAGTTTTCAAAAGTCAATAGTTAAGATTGTGCAGAGCTGCAAAGCGCACAGAACCGAGCGCGGTAGCGCCGGGTCAAATTCCACTATCACGAATCTGAATGAGTTTGACCCGGCGCTACCGCGCTCGGTTCTGTGCTTTTTAGTTGAATCGTTGCGGCAAGTGGCGCATACTGCGTCGGGGATGAAGCCCCTCTCCTCAATTTTCGACTCCCAGCTTGACACTTGGACCACGTAAGTGGCGGAGGCACTATGAAGATCCTTTTGCTTCTTTCGCTAAGTCTACTTGTTCTTTCTCAAGGTCCTATCGTGTCTTCGGATTCGTCGCCACTGACTGTCGCAAACTTCAAGTGGTTGCGCGCGCGACGTAATGTGGAGGTTCCGCCAGCCGATGGCAACGCGCCGGCGCAGGCGATGATTCCACAAAACCGAAACTTCGCACGCAACGCGAGAATCAACGATCCGCAGGGAGTCAGAGATCCGAACGGCGACACGATCGACGGTCGCAGCGCCGCAATGGAAAAGAGCGTCGCCCAGTCACGCGTGCCTAAATCAAAGCCGCTGGATGGTTACGCCTATCACATCAAAGTGCAAAACCCGACGACGAAGGTCGTCGAGATCGTCTTTTGGGAATACCAGTTTAACGATCCTGCTAAACCCGACCTCGTCGCACGTAGACAGTTTCTCTGCGGCGTGAACATTCCGGCAGGAAAGGGAAAAGACCTCGAAGGATTCAGTCTCTCTGGTCCAAGCGAGGTCGTCGACGTGAAGACACTCAACTCCGGCTTTAAGGAAGATGTTTTCATCAACCGGGTCGAGTATTCAGATGGTTCAATCTGGCAAAGAAAAGCCTGGAATCTTGCGGAGGTGGAGGGAAGCTATGAGCGCGTGCTGCGCGAGCCGTGGCTGCCGGGAATGTGCAAGGGACTTTAGGCAATGGAAGTAGTTCAGACTCAGAAGCCAAGAGTTCTCATCATCGATGATGAAGAACAGATCAGAAATCTGCTGATCGATGTACTGGGCGACACCTACCAGTGTTCAGATGCAGGCTCGGCAGAAGAAGCACTGGCTGCGCTTGCCAACACCACCTTCGACCTCGTAATCAGCGATATCGACATGGGCGGCATGAGCGGGCTCGAGCTCGTGCCGCGCGTCCATTCACTCTCGCCGGACACCGTCGTGGTGATGGTCAGCGGCAACCAGGACATCGAGTTTGCGATCCGCGCGCTGCGAGTCGGCGCTTTTGATTACATCAGCAAGCCGCTTGATTTGCGACACGTCGAAGCTTCAGTTGAACGCGCGCTCAACCATTGCAACGTGCTGAAGGAAAACCGCCGTTATAAAGAACAGCTCGAAGTTCTTTTGCGGGAACGCACCGCGCAAGTCGACTGGCTCGCCTATTACGACACCGTCACAAAGCTCCCGAATCGCGCGCTCTTTGAAGATCGCCTGACGCAAGCCTGCGCGATCGCGAAAGCCTCGGAGCAGTCGCTCGGCGTGTTGTTTATCTCGCTCGATCAGTTTAAGAAAGTGAACGACTCGCTGGGCCACGGTCCGGGCGACGTGCTGTTGCGTGAGTTTGCAGAGCGTTTGCAGAGCTGCATCGGTAAGTCAGACACGGTAGCGCGATTTGGTAGTGACGAGTTTGCGTTGTTACGCACGCAGATCGACGACACCAACGACGTGATCGAAACGATCACAGCGTTGTCGCAGGTGTTGAAGTTTTCTTTCGACCTGCCCGGGCACGAGTTGTTTGCGACGGCGAGCGTTGGTATCAGTCTCTTTCCATTAGATGGTGAGGATTGCCAGACGCTGCTGAAGAACGCGGGCGCGGCCCTGTACAAAGCAAAGAAATCGGGCGGCGCAAACTACCAGTTCTTCACCGCCGACATGCACGACCTGGCGACGCGACGTCTGGCGCTCGAGAGTAGTCTGCGACGCGCCATTCAGAACGAAGAGTTCCTGATCCATTACCAGCCGCGCGTGTCAGTCGACTCACTCGCAATCACCGGCCTGGAAGCGCTCGTGCGCTGGCAACATCCGCAACTAGGACTCATTTCACCATCCGAGTTCATTCCGCTGGCTGAAGACACGGGCCTGATCGTGCCAATTGGCGAGTGGGTTTTGCGAACGGCGTGTTTGCAGGGCCAGCGCTGGCGCGAACAGGGATTTGCGCCGATCCAGATCGGAGTCAACATCTCCGCCCGACAGTTTTACGATCAGGATCTCACGCAGACGGTGATCAGGATTCTCGAAGAGACGGGTTGGTCGCCGAAGTATCTCGAGCTGGAGCTGACGGAAAGCTCAATCATGCAGGATGCGGAGTTTGCGGCTGACATGTTGACGCGACTGAAGAACATGGGGGTCAACATCTCGATCGATGATTTCGGGACCGGCTTCTCGTCGCTGGGTTCGCTAAAACGACTGCCGATCGACGCCTTGAAGATCGATCAGTCGTTTGTGAGAGAAGCGACGACCGATCCTGACGATGCGGCGCTCGTGATGGCGATCATCACACTCGCGCACAACCTGCGGTTGAAAGTTGTTGCGGAAGGTGTCGAGACTGAGGATCAGCTCCGGTTTTTACAGTTGCTGCGCTGCGACGAGATACAGGGGTACTTCTTCAGTAAACCCCTGCCTGCCGATAAACTCGTCTCATTGTTCGATACAACATTCGAGGAATTTGAGCGGGACAGTTCTCACTGAAATTTCTCACGCAGCGGCGCGGCGTCTGTCGTTGCGCCGCTGCGTGTGTAGTTCTTAGCTGTGATACTCGAACCGCGCGACGTCTGATTCGCCGAGGATCACGGTGTCGCCGGGATTCAACGATGTTTCAGTAACACGCGCCGATCTCGGATCGTTAATAAACGTGCCGTTGCGCGAATTCTGATCTTCGACCACGACCTGCCCATTCCTGACTCCGATCCAAACGTGACGTTTCGAGATTCTCGGATCGCCGATCACGATCTGCGACGAGCCACCGTCGCGCCCGATGTAATCACCGGCAGCTTTGATCTCGAACCGTTGTCCTGAAAGAGGTCCGGAAACGAAGTGTATCGCTCCGTAGTTTGGTGGGAACGCGTCTTCGTCAGCAGTGAGCGCCATCGTTCGCGAGAGATCGACAGTCATGCCCTGATCGCCCGCCATGATGTGCGGGGCTGGTGAAACCGCGGGCGCCGGTGCCGGCGTGTGCGCCTTCGCTGCCGGAGCAGGAGCCGGCGCAGGTATGTGTTTTGGCTTGGCACCGTCGGTCGCGGGACCGACTTCCTTTGCACCTTTCTTGCGTCGTTTGGCAATCATGACGCCGGCGATAATGATGATCAGCAGTAACAGGAACAGCAGAACAACAACGACGACAACGATGACGATCCAAACCGGAAACGCAGATTTTTCTTTTCCTTCAGCCTTGGCTTGCTGGCTGCTCTGAATCAGCCGGTCGACTTCGGAATGCTGCGGGAAGAGTCTCTTTACTTCTTCAAACTTCGGAATCGCCGACGAGTAGTACTGGTCCCAGTAATAACCCAGGCCCTCACGATAGAAGTTGTCAGTCGGACCTAAGTCGTTCGTTGCGCCTGCGCTCTTTACGTATTCCATCACCGTGTTTGAAGGCACGATGAATGAGAATCCCGAGACTTCCTGACCATTCACCGTGTCGCCTCGGAACGTGAGCAGACCGATGACTTCGTTTGCATCATTGATCACCGGTCCGCCGGAGTTTCCGTGTGTTGCGGCCGTATTGGTTTGCAGAATCGGGGCGCCACTCGACGCAGTTTTCTTTGCGGAGATCTTGCCGTCGTTAATAGACGATTCGAGCGCCGACTTGCTACTGAGCAGTCCGGAGTTGAACGTATCTGCCGCGCCTGGATAACCGATGACGGTCACGTGATCCTGTAGCTGAACTTTTTCGGAATCGGCGAGTTTGAGAACCGGGGCATTCTTGACTTCGATCTTGATGACGGAAACGTCTTTGCCCTGATCGTTGCCCTCGCCGGTAGGAGCGCCGTACTGCTTGATTTCAAACGGAAACGCGCTGCCATCGGGAATGATCACATGATGAAAGAGTTGGAAACTTTGCAGGGTGCTGTGCTCGTCGATGAAGTTAGCAATGCTACGCGGGTCTTTATTAACCTGCTTGGCGAGCTGATTCACCAGTTGCCAGAACAGCGCCTGTTTGGCTTTCTCCTCGCCGTCGTGTGTCATCGAGACGACGTGTGCGTTGGTGGCGATGTAGCCGTTGGAGCTGATGAAGAAGCCGGAGCCGAGTGAGACTACCGACAGGTCAAACGACTGTCCCTGGTAGCCCGGGGGTTGAAACCAGATTTTTCCGGCGGCGCCGTCAATAATGCGCACCACGGCCGGCTTGCTGTACATCGCGAGGCGTTCGCCGTCTGACACGGCACGCACGACGAATGGAGGTTGCGTCGGAAGCAGCGTGGCGAGAAGAAGAAAAGCGCCTGTTGCAATCAAAAGCAGTCTGCGCATAGAGAAGGCTCCTTGGGGATGTTTATCGGCAATCAAGATGGCGTCTCAAATAGTGAACGGCCTTGAAGAAGATTCAAGTGGCAGCTCTGAACAGAGTAAGTGTGCTTCTAAAGGAATTCCGAACGAAAGTCAATGGAAAAGACCGC
>Ga0134121_10000683_pt1 | contig 36499 bp, 34 predicted proteins | sample KB301_FD_96463 | JGI IMG/M metagenome (GOLD analysis project Ga0134121, IMG submission 96463) | Terrestrial soil microbial communities without Nitrogen fertilizer from Kellogg Biological Station, Michigan, USA - KB3-0-1 | ecosystem: Environmental > Terrestrial > Soil > Unclassified ...
CGCCAATCAGGAATTCAAGCGCGGCGTGAGTTACCTGTCTCTCCGGCCCGACCGTGTCGCGATGCAGGACGCGACCGCCCAGATGGCGATCCTGCAGTTCATGCAGGCCGGACGCGACCGGGTGGCGGTGCCGACGACGGTGCACTGCGATCACCTGATCCAGGCGCGTGTGGGCGTGGGGCCCGACATGAGCGCGGCGCTGCAGGAGAACCAGGAGGTCTACGAATTCCTGCGGACCGCCTGCTCGCGCTACGGCATCGGCTTCTGGAAGCCGGGGGCCGGCATCATCCACCAGGTGGTGCTGGAGAACTACGCCTTCCCGGGCGGGCTGATGATCGGCACCGACTCGCACACGCCGAACGCGGGCGGTCTCGGGATGGGCGCGATCGGCGTCGGGGGCGCCGACGCGGTCGACGTGATGGCCGACTTCCCCTGGGAGGTGCTCTATCCCCGGACCCTCGGCGTGCGTCTCACCGGGCGGTTGTCGGGATGGACGGCGCCCAAGGACATCATCCTGAAGCTCTGCGGCCTCCTGACGGTGAAGGGCGGCACCAACCGGGTGATCGAGTACTTCGGACCCGGCACGAGCGGCATCTCCTGCACCGGCAAGGCGACGATCACCAACATGGGCGCCGAGCTCGGCGCCACCACCTCGATCTTCCCGTTCGACGCGCGGATGGAGGCGTACCTCCGCGCCACCGGCCGCGAGAAGCTTGCCGACCTGGCGCGCGGGCACGCGGATCTCCTCGTCGCCGACCCCGAGGTCGAGAAGGACCCGCGTCGCTTCTACGAGAAGGTGATCGAGATCGATCTCGACACGCTCGAGCCGCACCTGGTCGGCCCGCACACGCCCGACCTGGCGCGGCCGGTCTCGGAGATGGCCCACGCGGTGCGCGAGAACGGCTACCCCGACCCGCTGTCGGTGGCGCTCATCGGGTCGTGCACCAACTCGTCCTACGAGGACATCGGCCGCGCGGCGGACGTCGCGCGGCAGGCGGCGGCGCACGGGGCGCGCATGACGTCGCCGCTTCTGGTCACGCCGGGGAGCGAGCAGATCGACGCCACCATCCGCCGCGACGGGCAGATGGCGGCCCTCGAGTCGATCGGCGGGACGGTCCTCGCCAACGCCTGCGGCCCGTGCATCGGGCAATGGCGGCGCGACGAGATCAAGCCGGGGCAGCGCAACTCGATCATCACGTCGTTCAACCGCAACTTCCCGGGGCGCAACGACGCCAACCCCGACACCCTGGCGTTCATGGGCAGCCCGGAGATCGTCATGGCGTACGGCCTGGCCGGCCGCCTGTCGTTCAATCCGATGACCGACGAATTGCCGGGGGCCCGGGGCGCCTGGAGGCTCCAGCCTCCCGCCCCGGCACCCGACATCCCGGAGCGCGGCTTCGTCCTGTCACGCAAGGGTTACGAGCCTCCGGCGGCCGACCCCGGCGCGGTCACGGTGCGGGTGGAGCCGAAGAGCGAGCGGCTGCAGATCCTCGATCCGTTCGATCGGCACGCGGACCGCGATTTCGTCGAGATGCCGGTCCTCATGAAGACCAAGGGGAAGACGACGACCGACCACATCTCGCCCGCCGGATTCTGGCTGCGGTTCCGCGGTCACCTCGATCGAATCAGCGACAACATGTTCACCGGCGCCATCAACGCCTTCACGGGGGAGCGCGGCAAGACGCTCAACCAGCTCACGGGGGAGCGCGGCGCCGACGTCCCCAAGGTGGCGCGCGCCTATCTTGCCGCCGGGCGCAAGTGGGTCGTCGTCGGCGACGACAACTATGGCGAGGGCTCCAGCCGCGAGCACGCCGCCATGTCGCCGCGCTATCTCGGCGCCGCCGCGATCGTGGCCCGCTCGTTCGCCCGCATCCACGAGAGCAATCTCAAGAAGCAGGGAGTGCTGCCGCTGACCTTCTGCGACCCCGCCGACTACGACCGGGTCCGCGAGGACGACCGGTTCACGCTGACCAACCTGCGCGACCTCGCGCCGGGCGTGCCGGTCACCGCCATCCTGCATCACGCCGGCGGCGGCGCCGATCGGATCGATCTCAATCACACGATGAACCAGGAGCAGATCGCCTGGTTCCGGGCGGGCTCGGCGCTCAACCTGCTGCGTCGTCAGAGCGGGGAATAGAACCGGGGGCGGGACCCCTTCACACGTCCGCTTCGGCCTTCGAGTCGATCCAGACCTTCACCTCGTTGGCACCGTCGTGCACCTGGACCAGCGCCCCGTCGTCGTGCGCCGCCAGGGCCTCGATGGCGGCCTTCACGTTGAGCTGTCCCTTCGGCGCGGAGAGCAGGGCGTCGACCACGTCGAGCGGGATCCGGACCTGCACCTTGCCCCGGTCGCCGTCGTGGCCGTCCACGTTCGCCAGGAGGTACTTGCCCGACTTGGCGACCTTCACGGTCGTGTCGTCCGACTCGACGGTCACGAACTCCATGTCCTGCGAGGCGCGGATCGCCTTCCATAAATCCTGGAGCCGCGCGGCGTCGATGCCGTCGTGCCCGATGTCGATCCGGCCGTCACGGAAGTGATCGGCCTCGATCGACTGGGCCATCGTCTCGAGGACGCTGACCGGAAGGTTGACCTTCACCGAGGCCGTCTTCTCGCTGCCGTCGACGACCCTCACGTGCAGCCACCGGCCGCCCGACTGGGCCAGGGCCGGAGCCAGTGCCAGGCCGGCGGCCAGCAACGCCGCCACGCCTCCCGCCATCCATCCACCCACCGTCGTTCGCTTCATGGTCGGACCCCCTTGTCGTGTCCCGTTCAAGCGGGAATACGAACGGGGGGCCGGAAGGTTCCCGGAATCGCCGTCCCGGGGGAGCGCCGGCTTTCCGTTACACTGCTGTCCTCGCGTGGCGGGAAGGCGTTCCCGGGGGGACCATGCCCGAGCTTCCAGAGGTCGAGACCATCCGCAGGGGGCTCGAGCCGCTCCTCACCGGCCGGCGGGTCGTCGAGGTCACGGTCCGCGACCGGCGGCTGCGCAAGCCGATCGCCGTCGGGGCGCTGCGGCGTCTACGCGGGGCTCGCGTCCTCGCGGTGCACCGGCGGAGCAAGTACCTCCTGGTGCACACCGACGGGGGCGATTCCCTGCTCCTGCACCTCGGGATGACGGGCCGGCTCTGGGTCACGACCGCGGACGGGCCGCGCCGGCCGCACGAGCACGTGGTCTTCGCGCTCGACGACGGACGTGAGCTCAGGTTCGCGGACCCGCGCCGCTTCGGGATGGTGGAGATCGTGCCGACCGCGCGTCTCGGGCGCCATCCGCGCCTGCGCGGGCTGGGGCCCGAGCCGGTCGGCGACGGTCTCGACGCGGACGCCCTCGCCGAGGTCTTCTTCTTCGCCACCCGGCGGCGCAGGAAGCCGGTGAAGAACTTCCTGATGGATACCCGCACGGTCGCCGGGGTGGGGAACATCTACGCCTGCGAGGCGCTGTTCCGCGCCGGTCTCCACCCGCGCCGCGCGGTCGGGCGGATCGCGCGACCGCGCTGGACGCTCGTCGTCGGCGCCGTGCGCCAGGTCCTGGGCGAGGCGATCGAGGCGGGCGGGACGACGCTGCGGGACTTCGCCAACGCCGAGGAGGAGGCCGGCTACTTCTCGGTGCGGCTCAGGGTCTACGACCGCGAGGGGAAGCCGTGCGTCCGGTGCCGTTCCGCGGTCCGGCGGATCGTCCAGGCGGGCCGCAGCACCTTCTACTGCCCCCGCTGTCAGAGATAGCACCCGGCTCGCGGCGCCGCCGGCGACGCGGCGCGGGGCGACACGGCGCCGGGCCGGTCCCTAGCGCTCGAACCGCAGACAGGCCTGGTCGACGATGAACCGCTCGTCCCAGAAGGCGCGCGTGTAGTCGTCCTTCGGGTTCGACAGCATCTGCGACACGCCCGCCAGCCGGAATCCTGCGCCGGTGACCTCGCGGATGATCAGGTCCTCGCCGATGCGGCAGTGGTCGGTGTCGCGCTGGCCGCTCCAGGTGCGGGGGTCGGCGATGCCGAGGATGCCGCCCGGCTTGAGGATCCGCTTCAGCTCGGAGAGCACCTCCTGCGGGTTCTTCAGGTCGTGATAGTTGCGGATGGTGATGATCGCGTCGAAGCCGCCCGCCGGCAGCTTGGCGAGGGCCGCCGGCAGCTCGCTGAACCCCTTCGGGTATTCGAGCACCGTCTCCTCGACGTTCTTGAGGTCGGCCTTCTTCATCCGCTCGGCGAACTTGTCGTGGCTGTAGTTGGCGAAGGCGACGACCTTGCCCTTGGGGCCGACCGCCTGGCTGAGAAGCTGCGTGCTCCACCCGTCGCCCGGGAAGAGATCCATGACCGTCATCCCCTCGCGGATGCCCCAGAACTCGAGCAGCTCTTTCGGCTTGTTGTAGGAATCGCGGTCGTGGTCGGGCTCGGTGCGGCCGGGTGCGTTCAGGTCGAGGGTGACGGCCGCCGCCGGCGGGACGGCGAACGCCAGAGCGAGCGTGAGAGCGGCGAAGGTGCGCATCGGACAGGCCTCCAGTCGGAACGGCGTACGGACCACCGGGCTGGAGGATACCCCATGTTGCGCGGCCCCATAGCGCCATGTTAGATGGCTGCCTCGGCAACGCCCAAAACTGCGAGGAGGAGCCCGATGGGAGCCCGGTTCTGGATCTCGGTCGTCGTGATGTTCGTCCTGGCCCTCCTGATGGGCTTCGTGGTGCACGGGATGCTGCTGCATTCCGACTACGCCGCGCTGCCGAACCTCCTGCGCACGGAGACCGACGCGCAGGGGTATTTCGGCTGGATGATCCTGGCGCACGCGCTGATGGGATTCGGTTACACGTGGATCTATGTCAAAGGCCGCGACCCGGCGAAGCCGCCCGTGTCCCAGGGGCTCCGTTTCGGAGCGGCGCTGGCGGTCGCGTTCCTGATCCCGAACTACCTCATCTACTACGCGGTGCAGCCCTGGCCGGTGGCGGTCGTCGTCAAGCAGATCGCGTTCGACACGATCGGCCTGCTGATCCTGGGCGTGGTGGTGGCGCTCATCAACCAGGGGCCGGCGAAGGCATGACGCCGAGGGACGCGCCCGGGCTCAGGCGTCGGCGAGACTCCGTCCGGGGATCCAGAGGACATCGGTGCGACCATCGTCGTTGGCCTGGCGCGCGAGGACGAACAGCAGGTCCGACAGCCGGTTGAGATAGACGATCGCCTGGGGGTTGAGCGACTCGCGGTGCGCCACGGTGACCAGGCGGCGCTCGGCGCGCCGGCAGACGGTGCGCGCGTGGTGCAGCCACGCGGAGCCGGGGGAGCCGCCCGGGAGCACGAAGCTCGAGAGCGGCCGCAACCGGGCGTTGCAGCGATCGATGGCCGCCTCGAGAGGGGCGACGTGCCGGGGCGTGATGCGCAGCGGAGCGCGGCGGCCGGGGCGCCCGCGCGGCGCCGGCGCGGCCGGGACCGTCAGATCGGCGCCCAGGTCGAACAGGTCGTTCTGGATCGCCCGGAGGAGATCGGCGGTCTCGGCCCCGAGACCGGAAGCGATGGCGAGACCGAGCGCGGCATTGAGCTCGTCGACGTCGCCGCACGCCTCGATACGCGGATGATCCTTCGAGACGCGCCGCCCGCTGCCGAGCGCCGTGGTCCCCTTGTCGCCGGTCTTCGTGTAGATGCGGGTCAGCCTCACCATCGTCCGGACCTCCCGGCGGCATCCTAGGAGCCTGCCCGGGAAATATCAACGGCCGCGTTCGGTCCGGCCCCCGCCGCTTGACACCCGGGCGGGCCCCGCGCTATTTTGAACGGGCGTTCAAATCATGAAAACCGCCGCGATCGACATGAGAGAAGACGACGCGACCGCCGTGCCACCGCGCGCGGTGCGGCGGAAGCTCGAGATCATGCGCGGCGCCGCGGCGGCGTTCCGCGACCGGGGGTACGCGGGCAGCAGCGTGCGCGACATCGCGCGCCGGCTCGGGATGGCGCCCGGAAACCTCTATTACTACTTCCGCAACAAGCAGGACATCCTCTATTTCTGCCAGGACTACGCCCTCGACGTGCTGCTGCGCGAGGCGCGGCAGATCGTGCGCCGCCCCGCGCCGCCGGAGGAGAAGGTCAAGGCGCTGGTGCGCGCCCAGGTCCGCTGCATGCTCGACGAGCTGCACGGCTCCGCGGGGCACATCGAGTTCCACGCCGTGTCGCCGGCGCGTCTCAGGAAGATCATCGCCAAGCGGGACGCCTACGAGCGGCTGGTGCGGGCGGCGGTGGAGGAAGGGGTGCGGGCCCGCCGGTTCGCGCCCTGCGATCCCAAGCTGACGTCGCTCGCCATCCTGGGCGCGGTGAACTGGACGGCGCGCTGGTACCGCCCATCGGGCGTCTGGTCGCCGGAGGCGATCGCCGACGGGTTCGCCGAGTTTCTCGTGCGGGGACTGCGCCGATGAGCGAGGCCGCGCCCATGAGCAAGACCGCAGCGACGAGCAAGGTGACGCTCCGGCTGCACGTCAACGGCGAGGAGGTCGAGGCGGCGGTGCAGCCGCACCACACCCTCCTCGAGATCCTGCGCGAGGACCTGGCCCTCACCGGGACCAAGCACGGCTGCGAGCTGGGAGAGTGCGGCACCTGCACGGTCCTGCTGGACGGCCGGCCTGTGTTGTCGTGTCTCGTCCTCGCCTTGGAATGCGAGGGGCGGCCGATCGTCACGGTCGAGGGGTTGGCGCGCGGCGCAGAGCCGGAGCCCCTCCAGGCGACGTTCGCCGAGCTGGGGGCCGCGCAGTGCGGCTACTGCACGCCAGGCATCCTGTGCGCGGCGCGCGACCTTCTCGACCGCAATCCCGACCCGACCCGCGACCAGATCCGCGAGGCCCTGTCGGGGAATCTCTGCCGCTGCACCGGCTACATCAAAATCTACGAGGCGGTCGAACTGGCGGCGCGGCGCCGGAACGATCCCGGGGCGCAGCCGCCCGACGAGGTGATCCGTGGCCGCTGAGGTGACGTGTGGCCGCTGACGCGAAGCGCGACGGGTTCACGGTCGTCGGCCGCCCGGTGCGCAAGGTCGACGGGCTCGCCAAGTGCACGGGTCAGACGAAGTTCGCCGACGATCTCTTCCTGCCGCGCATGCTGTACTGCAAGATCCATCGCGCCCACGTCCCGCACGCCCGCATCGTCTCCATCGACGTCTCCAAGGCACTCGCGCTGCCGGGGGTCGTCGCCGTCCTGACCGGAAAGGAGCTGCCGATCCCGTTCGGCATCCTGCCCGTGAGCCAGGACGAGCACGCCCTGTGCCTCGACCGGGTGCGGTTCGTCGGCGATCCGGTGGCCGCGGTGGCGGCGATCGACGAGGACACCGCCTTCGACGCCATGAACGCCATCACGGTCGAGTACGAGCCGCTCGAGCCGGTCTTCTCGATGTTCGAGGCGGCCGAAGGGACGGCGCCGCGGCTGCACGAGTACGGCGACGAGGGGAACATCCACAAGAAGGTGGCGCTCGAGTTCGGCGACGTCGCCCGGGGCTTCGCCGACGCCGACGAGATCTTCGAGGACACGTTCTTCTACGAGGGGAACACCCACCTGCCGATGGAGCAGCATGCCGCCGTCGCCCTGCCGGAGCCGGACGGCAAGCTGACCCTCTGGTCGAGCACGCAGACGCCGCACTACGTGCATCGCGCGCTGGCCAAGGTGCTGGAACGCCCGCCGTCGCGCATCCGGGTGATCGCCTGCCCGAACGGGGGCGGGTTCGGCGGCAAGAGCGACCCGTTCAACCACGAGATCGTGGTGGCGGCGCTGGCCCTGAAGACGGGGCGGCCGGTGAAAGTCAGCCTCACGCGCGAGGAGGTGTTCTACTGTCATCGCGGCCGGCACCCGGTGCTGATGAAGGCGAAGACCGGGGTCAAGAAGGACGGGTCGATCACCGCCCTGCACTTCCAGTCGTACCTCGACGGCGGGGGATACGGCTCGTACGGCGTCGCGAGCACCTATTACACCGGGGCGCTCCAGACCGTCACCTACCCGATCGCGCACTACCGTTTCGACGGGGCGCGCTTCTTCACCAACAAGCCGCCGTGCGGGCCGAAGCGCGGCCACGGCACGCCGCAGCCGCGCTTCGCGCTCGAAGTGCAGCTCGACAAGATCGCCGAGCGCCTGCTCATCAATCCCGCCGACCTGCGCCTGCGGCATCTGGTCCCGCCCGACAGCCTGACCGCGAACTATCTTCGGATCGGATCGATGGGGCTGGGGCCGTGCATCGAGAAGGTGGTGGCGAGCAGCCGCTTCCGCGAGCGTCATGGCCGCCTGCCGCACGGAAAGGGGATCGGGCTCGCCTGCTCGTCCTACATCTGCGGCGCCGGGCTGCCGATCTACTGGAACGCCATGCCGCACACCGGCGTGCAGCTCAAGCTCGACCGCGGCGGCGGCGTCGCGGTCTTCTGCGGCGAGACCGACATCGGGCAGGGATCCGACACCGTCCTGGCCCAGTTCGTGGCCGAGGTCCTGGGGATCGATCCGCTCGACATCCGGCTGTGCGTCTCGGACACCGACCTGACACCGGTCGATCTCGGGTCGTACAGCAGCCGCGTCACGCTGATGATGGGGCACGCGGCGATTCAGGCCGCCGAGCGCGCCCGTGAGCTGCTCGCCAAGGCGGCGGCCGCGAAGCTCGAGGTCCCGGCCGACCAGGTGGGATTCGCGGCCGGCCGCGTCTTCGACGTCGCCGATCCCGCCCGCGGCATGGACTTCGCCGAGGCCGTCGTCCTCGCGGAGGCGCGCTTCGGCACGATCGGCACCGTCGGCTCCTACACGCCGCCGCCGTCGGCGGGGCGCTATCGCGGCGCCGGCGTCGGGCCGTCGCCCGCCTATTCCTACAGCGCCGCGGTGGTCGAGGTGGACGTCGATCCCGAGAGCGGCTGGATCAAGGTCGAGCGCATCCACGTCGCGCACGACGTCGGCCGCTCGATCAACCCGATGCTGGTCATGGGGCAGGTCGAGGGGGGCGTCTACATGGGGCTCGGCGAAGCGCTCATGGAAGAGCAGGTCTTCCGCGCCAACCGCCAGGGAGTCCACAAGATCCCGTCGATGCTCGAATACAAGAGCCCGACCACGATGGAGATGCCGGAGGTCGTGACCTTCCTCGTCGAAGACCCCGACCCGAACGGCCCGTTCGGCGCCAAGGAGGTCGGCCAGGGCCCGCTCCTGCCGATCCCGCCGGCGGTCGCGAACGCCGTCTTCGACGCCGTCGGGGTGCGCGTCGACGAGGTCCCGATCACGCCCGAGAAGATCGTCAAGGCGCTCGAGTCGCCCGCGAAGCGGTACGGCCCGGGCCGGCTGCCGCGCGTCGAATGGCCGGAGGCGATCCGCGTGCCGACGCCGTGGGAAGGGGGAACCGGGCGCGCCGTCGAGGCGCCGCGCGGCGTCCCGGCCGAGACCGGCCCGGGGGGCGTGCGCCGATGATGCGCCTGCCGCGGTTCCGGTACCTGGCGCCGAAGACCCTGCGCGAGGCGGCGCGCGTCCTGTCGGCCGAGGGCCCGGCCGCGATGCTGGTGGCGGGCGGCACCGATCTCTATCCGAACATGAAGCGCCGGCACCAGACGCCGGCGGTGCTGGTCGGCCTGCGGCGCCTCGAGAAGCTGCGCGGGGTGCGCGGCAGCGCCGCGAAGGGACTGACGATCGGCGCGGCCACGACGCTGACCGACCTGGACGAGAGCCCCCTTCTGCGCGCGAAGTACCCGGGGCTGCACGAGGCGGTGCACTCGATCTCCACCCCGATCCTGCGCAACATGGGGACGATCGGCGGCAACGTCTGTCTCGACACGCGCTGCAATTACTACAACCAGAACTACGAGTGGCGTCGCGCCATCAACTTCTGCATGAAGTGCGACGGGACGGTCTGCTGGGTGGCGCCCGGAAGCGACGTCTGCCTCGCCGTCTCCTCGAGCGACACCGCGCCGATGCTCTGCGCGCTGGGGGCGCGGCTGCGCCTGGTGTCGAAGGACGGTGAACGCACCCTCGCGGCCGCCGATCTGTACCAGCGCGACGGAATCAAGTACCTGACCAGGCGTCCGGACGAGATCCTGACGGCGATCGATCTGCCGCCGGCGGCCGGATGGCGCACCGCCTACCGGAAACTGCGACGCCGCGAGGCGTTCGATTTCCCGGTGCTCGGAGTGGCGGCCGCCCTGAGGTTCGACGGCCCGAGCGTCTCCGAGGCGCGCCTCTGGCTCGGCGCCGTCTCGCCCGCGCCCGTCGAAGCGGCGGAGGCGGCCGCGGCCCTCGTCGGCCGGCCGCTCGACGACGAGTCCATCGACGCCGCCTCGCGTCTCGCCTACCCCAGGGCGAAGCCGGTCGACAACACCGATTTCGGCGTCCGCTGGCGCAAGGAGATGGCGCGCCTCATGACCCGCGACGCCCTTCGATCCCTGCGCCCCTCCCGAGGCGCGTAGGAAGCCCAGGCCGGTCCGCGTCCGCGTCGCGCGGACGGCGGAGCCATCACGACGAACCCCTCGCACGGCTTGCGCCTCGCAAGCGCACGCGCGCATACTGGGGCCAATCCATACCACTCAAAGGAGGCGCCCATGCGAATCGTCAGGGGCTTGTTCCTTCCGCTGCTCCTTCCGCTTGCCTTGCCGTTGATCGGCCCGGTCGTCTCCGTGCCCTGTCTGGCGCAAGTGGATCGGACCGTCAGTCCGGCCGAGGCGGCCGAGCCTCTCCAGCCCGGGATGTCGGTCCGTGTCGTCCGCGAGACGCCTCTCGGTCAGCAGGGAGGCCCGTGCGACGGACCGAGAGATCCCTATCTCGCCCCCCTCGAATGCCTGTCGCGCAGCCATCCCATCGACCCGCACGTCTTCCCGTGGCGCGGTCAGCCCATCGGATTCGACGCCGCCGGCAACTTCTACCACTGGGCCAATCTCTACGCGTCGTACGACATCCAGTTCGATGCGGCACGGCGCGGGTACCTCATCCAGCGCGTCACCCCCGACGGCGCGACCGAGGACGTCCTGCGGCTGTTCAGCGTCCTCTGCGTGGCGCCCGCCGATTGCAGTCAACCCGACCCCGATCCACGCAAACAGTTCTGGTATTCGCCCGTCGAGACGATCGACGCGGCCAACGGACGGCTGCTCGTGCAGCTCACCGCCTGCTTCTTCAGAAGCCAGGATGGCTGCGTTGACTACGACATCGGAACGATTGAGATTTCCGGACTTCCGACCCGCAGGCTTCCGCCGGGCCGCAACTGATCGGCGAGCGCGCAGGAAGAATAGGCTGCGTGGCTGGGTTCGGTAGGGCATGATCCGTCGCGTGACCCACGGAGTCACGTAGAATCTACCAATGTCGGAGCCAGCGGCGCTGGCGCGGACGCCCCGCCGCGCCACCACGTTCCATCTCGTCTTCCTGACCTACTCCGTCGTCTGCAGCGGCGCCTACGGTCTGGAGGAGATGGTGTCGGCGTCGGGTCCCGGCCTCGCGATCGCCATGATGATCGCGCTGCCGATCCTCTGGGTCGTGCCCCTGGCGCTGACCTGCGCCGAGCTCTCGTCGCACCACCCGGTCGAGGGTGGATACTACCGCTGGGCGCGGATGGCGTTCGGCGACTTCGTCGGCTATCAGGCGGGTTGGCTCGTCTGGCTGGCCAATCTTGCGACCAACGCGGCCTTCGCCGTCCTGTTCGCGAACTATCTCAAGGTGATGATCCCCGCCCTCGGCGACGACGGCCGGTGGGAGGTCGCGCTCGCGGTGATCTGGGGGACGACGATCTTGAACATCCTCGGGATTCGTCTGGTCGGCGACACCTCGGTCGTGCTCACGACGCTCGTCTTCCTGCCGTTCCTCTGTCTGACGATCGGCGGGCTGCTCCAGTGGCGCTTCAATCCGATGGTCCCGTTCGCCCACCCGGACAAGGGGATCGCAGGGGGGGCCGCCGCGGGCCTGATGATCGCCATCTGGCTCTTCTCCGGATACGAGAAGCTGACCCCCAACGCCGGCGAGGTCGAGAACCCGTCGCGCGCCTTCCCGATCGCCCTGGCCTTCACCGTGCCGATGGTCGTCCTCAGCTACCTGGTCCCCACCGTCGTCGGACTCGCCGCCTGCGACGACTGGAGCGGCTGGGGCGAGGCGCACTTCTCCGTTTTGGCCGGCTCGATCGGCGGGGAGTGGCTGAAGAGCGCGATGACCGTCGGCGGGCTGGTCAGCAACGCCTGCATCCTGATGGTGACCATCCTCGGGCAATCGCGCCTGCCGATGGTGATGGCGGAGGACGGGCTCTTTCCGCGCCTGTTCGGCGGGGTAAGCCGGCGCTTCGGGACGCCGGTCGTCTCGCTCCTGGTCGGGGCGGTCGCGCTGAGCCTCCTGGCCCGGCAGCCGTTCGCGGCGCTCGCGGGGCTGTTCTCGGTCGTCCAGGTCCTCGCCTACATCTTGATCTGCGCCTCGCTCCTGAAGCTGCGTCGCAGCGGCCCGGCGCCCGAGGGCTCCACCTCGGCGCCGTTCCGGGTGCCGCTCGGAAGAGCGGGGCTCCTGGTGATGATGACGCCGGTCCTCGTGATCGCGATCTTCGTCGTCGGCCAGCAGATCTGGAACGGCGGCCGGCTCGAGCCGCGACAGCTCGCTGTCGATCTGGCGCTCTTCGGCTCGGGCCCCTTGACCTATGCCCTGTTCAGGCGCGGCCGGGGAGCGGGAAATGCCTCCGTTTCACCCCCTGCATGAAACCCGGGGAGGGGGACTAGACAGCGGCGACATACTTCTAGGAGAATGTGCCATTCCCATGGGCTCCCCGGTTTCAGGATCAAGGTGAATCGCGCCAGCGGTGGCGTCGGCCGGTCCGGGTCAGTCCGTGCTTTCTGGAGGTTGGTTCGTTATGCCCAGAGGTAAAGTGAAGTGGTTCAACGATGCGAAGGGTTACGGGTTCATCACGCCGGAGGATGGCAGCAAGGACGTCTTCGTCCATCACACCGCCATCCAGGCCCAGGGGTTCCGCACCCTCCAGGAAGGTGACACGGTCGAGTTCGAGATCACCTCGGGGCAGAAGGGCCCCGCGGCGGCCAACGTCCGCAAGGTCTAACGACCTCCAAGACGCCGACATGCAGATGGGGCCGCTCCCCGCAAGGGGGCGGCCCCGATGCTTTTCAGGGGTTCTTCAGGGCGCGATCGAAATGCCGGAGGAGGCGCTCCTCCATGTAGACCCGATCGGAGAGCGCCCGGGGGAGATGGCGCTCGTCCGGGAAGACGAGCAGGTCGTAGGGCCGGTGCGCGGCGTTGAGGACGTTGAGAAGCCGCGCCGTGTGCCGGAAGTGAACGTTCTCGTCCGACATCCCATGGATGATGAGCAGCGGATTCTGGAGCGTCGCCGCCAGCGTCAGAACCGACGCCGCCCGATACCCTGAAGGATTGCCCTCCGGCGTTCCCATGTAGCGCTCGGTGTAGTGCGTGTCGTACCCGTCCCAGCCGGTCACCGGCGCCCCGGCGACCGCGGCGCGGAAAAGCTCGGGCGCCTTGAGCACCGCGAGGGCGGCCATGTACCCGCCGTAGGACCAGCCGTAGATCCCGATCCGTCCGCCGTCCACGTAGGGAAGCGACGCGAGCCAGCGCGCGCCCGCGATCTGGTCCTCGACCTCGACCGATCCGAGCCGATGGTACAGCGCGCTCTCGAACGCGCGCCCGCGGCGCGGCGTGCCGCGGTTGTCGAGCCGGAAGACGACGTAGCCCTGCCGGGCCAGGTACTGCGCGCGTAGATCCTGTGTCAGCTCCCACGAGTTTTTCACCGTCTGCGCCGTCGGTCCGCCGTAGACCCGCACGAGAGCGGGGCAGCGGCGTCCCGGCGGAAGATCGGGCGGCTTGAAGATGGCGCCGTAGAGGAGGGTGCCGTCCGGGCCGTGCAGGCTCACCAGCTCCGGGGCCGGGAGTCCAAGCGCCGCGATCTCCGGATCGTCGTTCGCCTCCAGCGTGCGGATCGTCTTTCCGCCCGCACTGCACAGGGTGACGACGGGTGGCGTCCGGACGCTGTCGAACGCGTCGACGAAGTGGCTTCCCTCGGGCGAGGCCACGACGGCGTGGAACCCGGCCTGCGGCGTGATCCGCTCCGTCTCGCCGCCGCCGAGCGGCACGCGGTAGAGACTCTTCTCGAGCGGCGTCTCGCGCCCCGCGGTGAAATAGACCAGACCGCGCTTCTCGTCGACGCCCTCGAGCCGGTCGACGGCCCAGGGTCCCGAGGTCAGGGTCCGCACGAGGCCGCCGTCCGCGCCGCGCAGCTCGAGGTGCTTCCATCCCGAGCGCTCGCTCGACCAGAGGAATCCCCCCTTCTCCAGAGGGTGGAAATCGTCGCCGAGGTTGATCCAGGTCTCAGAGCGCTCCTCGAGCATCTGGGTGGCCGGCCCGCCCGACGCGGCGAAGCGCAGGAGGCGCAGCGTCTTCTGATCGCGGCTCTCGACCTGGACGTACAGCGCGCCGTCGGTCCCGAAGCGCGCCCGTGCGAGATAGACGTCCTCGCCCGCGGGGGCGAGGTCGAGCCAGGTGGTGTCGCCGCCCGCCGAGGAGACGATCCCGAGACGGACCCGGGCGTTCGGTCCGCCCGCGAACGGATAACGGTGCGTCTCGACGTCCCAGGTATCGCCGCCTTGATGGACGATCGGGTAGATCGGGATGCCGGTCTCGTCCACCTGCGCGTAGGCGATCCGGCTGCCGTCGGGCGACCACCAGAAGCCGCTGCGGCGATCCATCTCCTCCTGCGCGATGTACTCGGCGAGGCCGTTGGTGACGCCGTCCCTGGCGCCCGAGGTCAGCCGCCGCTCCTCGAGCGTCTCGACGTCGAGCACGTACAGCTCGCCGTCGCGGACGAAGGCGAGCCGCCGGCCGTCGGCCGAGAGCTGCGGATCCTGCTCGGGCGCCTCGGATCGTGTCAGCCGGATCGGCTCGCCGCCCGGCCGGGCCAGATAGAGATCGCCCGCCCAGACGTAGACCACGCGGTCGGTCTTGGCCGCCAGGACGAACTGGGTGATCCCGCGGTCCTGCAAGCGGAGCCGCTCGCGGCGCAGGACCTCCTCGCGGGACGGCGCCCGGCCCGGGTCCTCGGCGCGGGCCACCACCTCGCGCCGGCCGGTCTTGACCTCCTCGCGCACCAGCATCCGGACGTCCGCGTCGCCGTCGAGCGCCAGGTAATAAAGGATGCGGCCGTCATGGGTGAACCGGAAGCCGGTCGGGACCCGGTTGCCGGGCGGCGGGAACCGGGCCACACGCTCGAGGGTCAGGGCGGTCTGGCCGGTGCCGCCCGGAGCCGGCGCGGGTCCGCCCGCCGCGGCGGCGCGCGCCCGCGAAGCGCCGAGGAAAGCGATTGCCGCCAGGCCCAGTGTCACGAGCGCTCCCCCACGCATGCCGCGCCCGTATAGACCGCGGGGCGGCGATCTGTCAACTGAAGCCGCCGCGATATCTCATGTTGACACGGGGCTCCGCACACGGTAGAAGGACCGCATCGCCGCACGCCCCGATTTCGCCACCGGGGGTGGAGGACGATGCCCCCACGGAAGCCCGGATCGAAGCGTCTCAGCCAGAGCGAGCTGGTCGGTCGTCTCGATCGGCTCTGCCGGCTGGCGGGGGAGATCGCGACCCTGCACGCCGAGAGGGACACGCTCCGCTTCATCGTCGACGGCGCCGTCGAGGTGGTCGGCGTCTCCGCGGCCCATCTGGCGCTGGTCGACCGCGGGGAGCGGACGCTGTTCGGTCTGGCGAGCAGCGGACACCATCCCCCCGACGCCCCGAAGGCGCGCTTCGAGCTGGAGCGGGGACAGGCGGCGAACGAGGCGCTCTCGACGCGCCGACCGGTGGTCATCCACGACGCCACGCGCGATCGCCGCGTCAATCCGGATGCCCGGGATCTTCTCCAGATCGGCAGCGCCGCCTACGTGCCGCTGCTGGGAGCGGGGAAGTCGTTCGGTCTTCTCATCCTGACCACGCCGCGACCGCAGGCCTGGGACCGGATGCAGGTGCGGCTGGCCGTCTACACGGCGAACATCGCGGCGGTGGCGTTGCAGACGACCCACCTGATGACCAGCCTGGTGGAGACCGACGGCCGTCTGAGAAACCTCCTCGAGGACATCTCCGCCATCGTCTACACCTGCGACGTCGACTTTCCCTACCGGACCTACTTCGTCGGCCAGGAATCGGAGGCGGTCCTCGGCTACACGCCGCGCGCCTGGATCGAGGACCCCGACCTGTTCGGCAAGCTGGTCCACCCGGACGACGTGCAGGCGGTGATCGACGCGTCCGAGGAGGCGAAGACCCGGGGCCGCGGGTTCGTCCGGAGCGAGTACCGGCTCCTCGACCGCAGCGGCAACACGCACTGGTTCCGGGACGAGGCGGTGCTGCTTTGCGACCCCGCCGGCCGTCCCCAGGCCTGGCACGGGGTCCTGATCGACGTCACCGCCCGCAAGGAGCGGGCCTTACTCGCGCCGGACAAGGCCGGGCGTTTCAAAGGTCCGCCGCCCCCGCCCGGACTGCCGCGCGACTGAGCTCGGCTTGCACCGCGGCCCCTGCTGGCGGTACTCTCCGCGCCCATGACCCTGCTTCTGGTGGCCGCCATCATGGGGGTGGTGGAAGGCCTCACGGAGTTCCTCCCGGTCTCCTCGACAGGACACCTGATCATCGCGGGGCACGTGCTCGGCTTCACCGGGGAGCGCGCCTCGACCTTCGAGATCTTCATCCAGCTCGGGGCCATCATGGCGGTGGTCTGGCTGGAGCGGGATCGGTTCCTGGGGCTGCTGCGGCCCGACCCGAAGCGCGCCTTCTCGGGAGCGCGCGGGATCGGCCTGCTGGCCCTGACCACCGCGCCGGCGCTGGTGGCGGGCGCCCTGCTGCACGACCTGGTCAAGAGCCGCCTGTTCGGGACGGGGCCGGTGGCGATCGGGCTGTTTGTGGGGGGCGTCGGCATCCTGCTGGCGGAGTGGCTGCGTCCCGCGCCCGCGATCGAGGACGTGGACGGGATCGGCTGGCGCCAGGCGCTCCTGATCGGCCTGTGCCAGTGTCTCGCCCTCTGGCCGGGCGTGTCGCGCTCGGGCGCCACCATCGTGGGCGGGCTGATGTGCCGTCTCGATCGGCGCGCCGCCGCGACCTACTCGTTCCTGGCGGCGGTGCCCGTGCTGGCGGCGGCGACGCTCTTCGACCTGTACAAGAGCCGCGCGCTCCTGTCGTCCGCGGACGCCCTCCCGTTCGCCGTCGGGCTGGTGGTCTCGTTCGTGGCCGCGGCGGCGGCCATCCGCACGTTCATCGCGCTTTTGGGCCGGCTCACCCTGCGCCCGTTCGCGTGGTACCGGATCGCGGTCGCGCCGATCGTCTGGTTCCTGGTGGCGTGAGATGAGCTGGAAGCGATGGTTTCTGGGCACGCCGCTCGAGACCGAGCGGGCCAAGGAGCAGCGTCTCGGCATCCCGCTGGCGCTCGCCGTCTTCTCGTCCGACGCGCTGTCGTCCGTCGCCTACGCGACGGAGGAAATCCTCCTGGTGCTGACCCTGGCGGGGGCGGCGGCGATGGAATACTCGCTGCCGATCGCCACGCTCATCGTCAGCCTTCTCCTCATCCTGGTGGTCTCGTACCAGCAGACCGTCCATGCGTATCCGGATGGCGGCGGCTCGTACATCGTGGCGCGGGAAAACCTGGGCACGATGCCGGGCCTGGTGGCGGCCGCGGCCCTGCTCATCGACTACATCCTGACCGTGGCGGTCTCCGCGGCCGCCGGCGTGGCCGCCGTCACGTCGGCCGTTCCGTACCTGCTCCCCCACAAGGTGGCGCTGGGGATCGTGTTCGTCGCCATCATCGCCGTCGGCAACCTGCGCGGCGTGCGCGAGTCGGGCCGGTTGTTCGCGATCCCCACCTACACCTTCGTCGCCTCCATGGCGATCGTGATCGTGGCCGGTCTGTGGCGCCACGCTCACGGCCTGCCGGCGGTCGAGGCGCCGGCGGCCGTGCTCCCGCCGGCCACGGCCACGCTGACGCTCTTTCTCCTGATGCGCGCCTTCTCCTCCGGGTGCACCGCGCTCACCGGGATCGAGGCGATCAGCAACGGCGTGCAGGCGTTCAAGCCGCCCGAGTCGCGCAACGCCGCGGTCACGCTGCTCATCATGGGCACGATCCTCGGCTCCTTCTTCCTGGGGATCACCTGGCTGGCGCACGCCTACGCCATCGTGCCGGGGGCGGGGCAGACGGTCATCTCGCAGCTCGGGCGGGCGATCCTCGGCACCGGACCGATGTACTACGTGCTCCAGGCCGGCACCGCCGCGATCCTGCTGGTGGCGGCCAACACCGCCTTCGCCGATTTCCCGCGGCTGTCGTCGATCCTGGCCCGCGACCGGTTCCTGCCGCGCCAGCTGGCGACGCTCGGGGACCGGCTGGTGTTCAGCAACGGGATCATCATCCTCTCCGCCGCCGCGATGCTGCTGATGATCCTCTTCCGCGGCGAGACGCACGCCCTCATCCCGCTCTACGCCGTCGGCGTCTTCCTGGCGTTCACGCTGTCCCAGGCGGGGATGGTGATGCGGCACCTGCGCACCCGCGACGGACGCTGGCGTCTGCACGCGGCGGTGAACGCCGCGGGCGCCACGGCCACGGGCGCGGCCCTCCTGGTCATCGCGGCGACCAAGTTCACGCACGGAGCCTGGATCGTGATCGTGCTGATCCCGATCCTGATGGTGCTGTTCCTGCGCACGCACCGGCACTACTTCTACGTGCGCACCCAGCTCTCGCTGGTCGAGATCGAGCCCGAGCGGCCGATCCGGCACACCGCGATCGTGCCGATCTCGGCGGTCAATCGCGCCACGGTCTACGCGCTGCGCTACGCCAAGTCGATCGCCCACGAGGTGGAGGCGATCCACGTCGCCCTCGATCCCGTGCGCGTCGAGCAGATCCAGAACCAGTGGAAGACCTGGGGCGGGGGAGTGCCGCTGCGCATCCTCGAATCGGACTACCGGTCGCTCATCCGGCCGATGGTCGACTACATCGACGACCTGATGCACGGCCGGCGGCGCAACGAGATGGTGACCGTCGTCCTGCCGGAGTTCGTGACCGCCCACTGGTGGGAGGGGCTGTTCCACAACCAGTCGGCCTTCCTCATCAAGGGCGCCCTTCTGTTCCGTCCCGGAGTCGTCGTGACCAGCGTCCCGTTCCACTTCAAGCGCTGACCGCCGCGGGCGGTCCCGGCGCTCCGGCGGCGTGGTAGGATGCGCCCATGGGCGCGGGCGCCGAGAAACGGCAGCATCACCGATTCATGGCGCGCCTCGACATGCGGGTCGTGTCGGGCGACCGGGTCGCGGCCGGTCTTCAGCTCACCACCATCGACATCGGGGTCGGCGGCGCCCGCTGCGTGTCGCCGTCGCTTCTCGCCGGCGGCACGATCCTGCACCTGACCGTCACGCTCGCGGGCGGCAACCTGAACGAGCCGCAGAACATCGTTCTCGACGCGCAGGTGCTGCGCTGCGTCAACCGACCCGAGCCGCATTACGGGTTCCCGTACGAGGCCGCGCTGCTCTTCGTGCGCCTCGACACGCGCGACCGCCGCCGCCTCCAGGGTTATCTCAACAGCCTCTGACCGGATGCGCCCTCCCGCGCCTCGGCGGCGGGGGACGAAAAGAAAAAGGGCCCCGGGACATCCCCGGGGCCCTCGATGTCGCCATGCTCGCCCGGCCGACCGGCAGGAGCCGGCGCCGGCGGCGATCCGGCGGGGTCAGATCAGGCGAACGTTGGCCGCCTGCGGGCCCTTCTGGCCCTGCTGCACCTCGAACTCCACCGCCTGCCCTTCCTCGAGGGAGCGATACCCCTGCCCCTGGATGGCCGAGTAGTGCACGAAGACGTCCTTGCCGCCCTCGCTCTCGATGAAGCCATATCCCTTGCTGTTGTTGAACCACTTCACGCGACCTGTTGACACTTGACGATCCTCCTTGCCATTGCATCCAGACGGGCGTGAACCGGGACCGAGGGGCCCCGTTCGCGGAAGCGCGCCGGCCTTTCGCCGGCACAAAAAAATAGCCCCAGGGAAGTCTCAAGCATCCCTGGGGTTCGACGTCCGTCCAAGAGCTTCGCTTCCAAGACGCGGAGATCCTAAGGTCTCGAAGTCCGGCTGTCAAGCGCGCGGTGCGAGGGAAAACGCACCGCGACCGCGGCGTCTCAGGCGTCGATCGCCTTGAGGAAGGCGGCGTTCGAGGGGTACTTCGACAGCTTGTCGATGAGCTTCATCATCGCGTCGTTCGGCTTCATGTCGAAGAGCACGCGGCGCAGCCGGTGGATGCGCGGCACGTCCTCCTTGGCGAAGAGCTTTTCCTCCTTGCGAGTCCCGGAGCGCGCGATGTCGACGGCGGGGTAGATGCGCTGCTCGAACAGGGCGCGATCGAGCACCAGCTCCATGTTCCCGGTGCCCTTGAACTCCTGGAAGATGACGTCGTCCATGCGCGAGCCGGTGTCGACCAGCGCGGTCGCGATGACCGTGAGGCTGCCGCCCTCTTCCGCCTTGCGCGCCGCTCCGAACAGGCGGCGCGGCTGCTCCATGGTGCGGGCGTCGAGACCGCCGGACAACGTGCGACCCGTCCCGGGCGTGGCGGCGTTGTGCGCCCGCGCCAGGCGGGTGAGCGAGTCGAGGAGGATGACGACGTCGTGCCCGACCTCGACCAGTCGGCGCGCGCGCTCGAGCACGATGCGCGCCAGCGACACATGCTGCCGCGCCAGCTCGTCCGAGGACGAGGCGATCACCTCGCCGTTGACGTTGCGCTTCATGTCGGTGACTTCCTCGGGGCGCTCGTCGACCAGGAGGACCACCAGGTGGATCTCCGGATGGTTTTTCGAGATGGCCGCCGCGATCTTCTGCAGCAGGGTCGTCTTTCCGGCTCGCGGCGGCGCCACGATCAGGCAGCGCTGGCCCTTGCCGATCGGCGTGAGGAGATCGATGACGCGGGTCGAGACCTCCGCAGGCTCCGTCTCCAGCCGGATGCGCTCGAACGGATCGATCGAGGTCAGGGTCGAGAACGGACGGCGCTGCGCGAACGCGTCGGGCGCCAGACCGTTGAGGGTGCGGATCTCGCTCAGACGCGGACCGTTGCCCCGGCCGCCACCGCCACCACCGCCGCCGCGCCGCGCGTGCTGACCGCGATGCCGCCCGCCGTGGCGTTCCTCCTCGTGAACGGGAGCCGGCTCGGCGCCCGGACGCGGGCCGATCGCGAGACCTTCGACCTCGCAACCCTCGAGTCCCGTCCCGTTGCCCGTCGGGCCGGTGTGGCTCGGGAGGGCGTAGGGCGCCAGGAGATCGCGCGGCACGTAGACGTCGTCGGTGGAAGGGCGGTAGTTGCGCAAGGGCTGGCGGAGGAATCCGCCGCCGTCCTGCGCTACCTCGAGCACGCCGCTGGTGTCGAACGGCGCCCCCGAGGGAGCCGGCGCCGGGGCGTGCGCGCGTGCCGGATGCGCGGCGCCGCCGCCGTGCGGCTGCGGCCCGCCGTGCGGCGCGTTGCCCTGGGCGGAGGGGTTCTGGCCTCCCTGCTCGCGGCCGCGACGCCAGCGGCGGCCACGGCGACGGCGCCGCGAGCGGCGATGGCCGTCGTCGTGACCGTGACCGTGTCCGCCGGGTCCGCCCGCACCACCACCATGCGGGCCTGACCCCGGTGTGCTGGGGGGTGATCCGTGCTGCATCGTTTGCGATCCGTCGGCCGGGTCGTGCCCGTCAACCACGGGAATCGGTTGCCGGACCGGGCCGGTGCGCTGCTCGTCGTTCAACGGTTATGGCCGTTCCCAAAAAGGGACCCAGAACGGGCCCCGCTCGTGGCGGGCGGGGAAAAGGTACCGTGATCGACCCCGCTGGGTCAAGTACCTCCGCTCGCTCGTTCCCGACAAACGCATCGCTCGCGAAGACAAGACACGATCGCCGACACGCGCGCGCGGCGCGATCGCCCTCGCGAGGTCGGCGCATCTTCGCGCCGTCGAGCGGTCGTGTCTCACACAGCATCACGATCCGCGTGATCCGCGTAGCGTCGTGGTGTTCATGAGCGGCGACGATCATGCGCCGGCTCGATACGCGCGTAGATACGCGATACACGCGTCGATACGCGCGCGCCGCGTGCTCGATCGCGTGCGGCGCCGCGCGATCGCGTGCGTCGTTGTCGCGATCGAAGCGTCGATCCGTATTGACAGTGATCGATCGTCATGGTATGAAATGCGACGAAATGATTGCGACGAAAATTCGCTCGCTCTCACATCACACCCAACAGGCAGACTCCATCGCTTCCGCTCTCCTGCGGGCCCGCGCTTCGGGCTTCCGCTCGTCCGCCGTCACGAACGACGCAGCCCCATGTCGCGGCGGGCTCCACCCATCTCACGTCCGATCCTGAACGCCACAGCGAAGGGAGGTGAGTGCCATTCCGAAGAAGAAGAAGGCCGCCAAGAAGAAAGGGAAGAAGAAAGCCTGAACCTGACCGGAAATCTTTATCGAGGGGTGACGTTCGTCACCCCTCAATTTTTTTCCGCCACCCGCGGAGCCGGATCGTGAACTCATCGAAGACCTGGAAGAGCGGTGAGCCGTGCCGGTTCGCCGGCACCTATCGCTGCGTGCAATGCCGCCTCGAGGGGCGCGAGACGATCCGCGAGATGACGCAGGGCGCGATCCTGCCGCTGTGCGAATTCTGTCCCGGCAAGGACGCTACGTGGCGGCTCGTCCGGGAGGCCGGCGTGGCGGCACGGAAGTGACCGGCCGTCCGGTTGCGCCGCCCTCCTGAGGTCGCGTCGGGCCGGCTTCCGCGCGGGCCCGCGCCTCCGCCGCCCGTCGCAGCCGCTCGCCGAGCTCCTTCTCCTCGCCCACCGGTCTGGCCTCGAAGTAGCGCCGGCCTCTGAGTCTCTCCGGGAGACAATCGAGGGCGGCGGTCCCCGCGGCCTCGTCGTGGGCGTAGCGATATCCGCGGCCGTAGCCGAGGTCTTTCATCAGCCCGGTCGAAGCATTGCGCAGCGCCAGCGGGACGGGATCGCTCAGGCCCTGCTTCAGATCGTCCAGCACGCGGCCGTACGCCAGGGTCACGGAATTGCTTTTCGGGGCGGCGGCGAGATAGAGGGCGGCCTGGGCCAGGGCCAGCGCACCCTCGGGCAGGCCCAGCGACTCGAACGCGTCGCGCGCCGCGAGGGCGACCTGCAGCGCCATGGGGTCGGCGTTGCCGACGTCCTCGCTGGCGAAGCGGATCATCCGGCGCGCCAGGTAGAGCGGATCCTCGCCCGACTCGATCATCCGCACCAGCCAGTAGAGCGACGCGTCGGCGTCGCTGTTGCGGAGGGACTTGTGGAGCGCCGAGATGAGATTGAAGTGCTCCTCGCCGGTCTTGTCGTAGAGCAGCGCCGCGCGCTGCATCGCCTGCTCGATCCCGGCGCGGGTGAGGGTCCGCTCCTCGCCGCCCGGCCCGGCCGCGAGGGCGACGGCCTCGAGGTTGTTGAGGGCGCGCCGGGCGTCGCCCGATGAGCGCTCGGCCACCAGACGCAGGTCGGCGTCCGCGATCCGGAGCCGCTCGGCGCCGAGTCCCCGGTCGTCCCCGAGCGCCCGGCGCAGCAGCACCAGGAGGTCGTTGTCGGACAGCGCCCGCAGGACGTGCACCGCGCAGCGCGACAGGAGGGCCGCGTTGATCGAGAAGGACGGATTCTCGGTCGTCGCCCCGATGAGCACGATGGTGCCGCGCTCCACGTGGGGGAGGAAGGCGTCCTGCTGGGCGCGATTGAACCTGTGGATCTCGTCGACGAAGAGAAAGGTGCGCGCGCCACCGGCCGCGGCCGAGCGCTGCGCGGCGGCCATGATGTCCTTGATCTCCCGAATCCCCGCGAGGACGGCGCTGTACGACACGAACCGGGACCGGGTGAGGTCGGCGATCAGCCGCGCCAGGGTCGTCTTGCCGGAGCCGGGAGGACCCCACAGGATCATCGACGCGACCTGATCGCGATCGATGGCGCCGCGCAGCGGCGCCCCGGGCCCGAGCAGCTCCTCCTGCCCGACGATCTCGTCCAGGGAGCGCGGCCGCATCCGCTCCGCCAGGGGAGCGGGACGAGCCGCCGGATGACGCGACCGGTCCCCGGAATCGTCCTCGTTGTCGAAGAGGTCCCTCATGCGAGGGTGTTCAGCCGGCGCTGGTCCGCAGGGCGGCGGGGTCGGAGCTCGCGTCGTCCTCGTCCGGGCCGTCCTCCGCCGCAGGGCGCGTGAACGATTTCATGTCGCGCACGCGGCTGCGGGCCATGGCGGCGACGATCGCCTCGTAGATCCCGAGCGCGGTCATCAGCGGCTCGAGGGCGTGGGCCTGGAACGACCGCACCAGCCGTCCAATCTCCGCGTCGCCAAGCTCGCGTGTCTCGCCGGTCTTCTGCTGGGCGCTCAGGTGACCGCTCGCGGCGTGCAGGACCTCGAGCGCGGCCTCGACCGCGCGGCGCTGCTCGGGGGTGTAGGCATGAACCTGACGCGCCAGCTCGAACACCTCCCGATCCATCCGCGGCATCTCCGGCGATCCGTTCTCCCAGTGCATGCCGGTGAGGATCCACTCCACCGACGTGCCGCCGATGCGGGCCAGCTCGACGAGACGCTTCACCTCGGGGAGGATGCCGTTCTCATACTTATGGATCGCGGGCTGGGTGGCGCCCAGGAACTGCGCCATCTGCCATTGCCGCAGGCCGCGCGACTTTCTCAAACTCTTGATTCTCTGGCCGATGGCCGCCTTGTCGAGAGATTCCATTGCGCTGACTTCCTCCCAGGTCGATGCGTGGGGGCTAGGGTGCAGACCCTACTCCACGAAACCGGACGAGATGTTCCCCCGGCCAAAATCATACCTAAGTGGCCAGATCGTGGCAATGGAAAAAGTCATAGGCCGGAATTTCGGCACGATCGGGGCGGTCGATTCTCGAGCCATCGGATGTCCCCGGCGTGAAAATCTACGGGTTTTCCCCTAGTCGTCGATCAAGGGGGATTCCGTGGTCCCAGCCTGCGGGACCAACCCAGATAAGCGCCGAAATCGGGAGTGTTCAGGCGCGAGGTCAGGTTCTCCAGCATCGCCCATTCGAACGAGTCCTTCGACGACGCGGCATGACGCGCGCCGAGCGCGATCTCGATGGTGGGATCTCCGAGGTCACCGCCGTCGCGACTGGGAAACGGTCCGTGCCCGCTGAGAATCTGGCCCACGAAGGCGTTCTGCGGCGAGAATCCGTAGGCGTACTCCCCGAACAGGGCGAACCGATGGCCGATCGTCGGAGCATCATCGATCCGCCAGGGGCCGAGCCGCGAATATTGCGCCCCGAAGTTGAGGCTCGAGCGGCCCAGGCGCCAGCCGGCGAGCAGGCCGATCCCCTCGTCCCACGATCCGCTCCCGTCGAAGCGATCGGGATCCCCGGTCGGCGCTTTGATGTCGGCGGTCACGGCCAGGGCGGCGGAGCCGTCCGCACCGCCCAGCAAGGCCAGCCTCGCGGAGAGGACCATGTCCCCCGGCCGGATCCCGTCCGGCGCCCCCCCGAGAAAGACGGTGCGGCCCCGGTCGTCGTAGCCGACGACGTACTGATCGCGGTCGAAGGCCGGCCTGCCGCCGTCGGGAAAACCCCAGAAGCTGTGCCAGCGCTCGATCGGACCATCCATGAAGCCGGGCGTGTGCCAGACCAGCGGGAGCGTCAGGCCGATTTCGCAGCGCGTCCCGACCCCGAGGGCGCCCTCGAGCGTGGTCCGCAGCGTCTCGCCGTCGACGTAATAGGCGTGTCCCGAGCGCGAGGCGGCGGCGACCTGCGTCAGGATCGGCTCCGTCACCCGTCCATCCGGCGGCCTGGCGCCGGAACGATACAGGGTCTCCAGATCGGCGCTCATGGTCATCGTGCTCAGGTAGGCAAGCGCGACGCTCCAGCGCGTGCCGCCGTCGGGAAGCAGGAACGCGGAGCGCGGCGTCAGATCGAGAAAGGGAAGCGCCAGGGGGTACTGCCCCCGCAGCGCGAACGGATCGTCCAGGCGGGAGCCGTCGATGCGGTCCGACCCGGCGGCGCCCGCCGATCGGAGCGCGGCACCGGCCGACACCAGGACCAGGAGGATGGCGACAGGAAGCCGGGCCCGGTTCCGCCGGCCCCCGCTCAGTCGGCCCCGCCTGGATCGGCGGACGTGGCGCCGGCGAGGCGCGTGATCTCCGCCTCGATGTCGACCGCCATGCGGCCGATCGCCGCCACCTTTCCGTCCGGACCGACCAGCACCACGTGCGGAATCCCCGTGGCGGGGACGCCATAGGCGCGACCGATCGGCCCGGCCGCGCCGCCGTCGTGCACCTGATGTCCCGGCAGGTGCTCGTTGAACACGAACGCCTCGAAGGCGCGCGGATCGTCGTCCAGGCCGATCCCCACGATCGCGAGCCGGCTGCCGTATTGATCGGCGATCCTCCTCAGACCGATGACCGAATCGCGGCAGGGCGGGCACCAGGAGGCCCAGAAGTCGAAGAGCACCGGCCGGCCGCGCAGCGCCGCGAGGGACACGTCGCTCCCGTCGAGCGCGCGGGCCGAGAACGGCGGGGCCACGGCGCCCACCTGGAGGCCGTCGGTCGGAGGATTCGGGCCGCCGGGAAGCTCACCACGCGTGCGGAACATCACCCCCATCGTGGAGGCGCCGCGCCCGATGACCAGCCGCACGAATTCGGAGCGCTGCCGATCGATGATCCGGAACACCTCGTCCGGCGCGACGCGATCGAGGCCGACGAGAGCCTGGTCGTCCACCACGAGGAGCACGTCTCCCGGCAGGAGTCCGCCGCGCGCCGCGGCGGACTCGGGGGTCACGGCCGCGACCACGACCCGCATGCCGCGTGTCTCGATCGTCATCCCCCCGAGCGACCGTCGCGCCACGACGGCGTCGACCGGGCGCGCGGCGAGGCCCGCCAGGATCGTGACGCCCGTCAGAATCACGCGAGCGGCGCGCATCTTTCTCAGACCCGATCGCCCATCGGCGGCGGAGGAGCGGGGGGAGGGAACCCGAGGTCGTCCGCCGATGACCGGCCGGCGGCGGGTGCCATGCCGCGCGCCGCGCCGGCGGTCACCTCGGTCGCTCCGACGGCGTGCTTGATCGATCGCATGGCGAGATCCATCAGCCGGGACCGCAGACGTTCGGGCGCCAGCCGGCGCAGGACCGGCAGCCGCAGGCCGGCGAAGCGGGCGCTGACGACGAGGACGAGCTTGGTCTCCCGATCGCCCTCGGGGACGAGCCGCAGCTCGCAGCGATGCCTCCACAGCCCGCGCTCCGTTGCGAGGGAATCGCGCCGCAGGCGGACCGCCAGGCGGTTCGGCGGCTCGATCGCCACCAGCTCGATCTCCGCCCAGTAGGGCTGGTCGTCCCACCGCCCCCGCTGGAGCCAGACCGATTGCGTCGTCTGCCCGTCTCCCTCGAGGAGCGTGGAGGATTGGAGGCGCAGCCACGGCTGGCCGCGCGCATGCCGGGCGTGCAGGGCGCCGAAATCGCGGACCCCGGACCAGACCAGGTCGGCGGGGAGGTGCAGGCGGATGGCGCGTGAAGTCTCCATGCGGCGGCTGGAGAGGAGGACGATGAGGATCAGGATGGTCAGCGCAGAGACGATCGCCAGCACGATGCTCAAGAAGGCTCCGGAGACGAGGGACCCGGCGGCGAAAAGCAAGGCTACCACAGCGCGGCGTATACTCGACCTCGAATGAGCGGTGCCTCCGCAGCGATTCCCCTGGCGCGCGTGCTCGCCGGGATGACGCGGGCCGGCGAAATCTACGATCGGCTCGAGAACGACGCCGTGCGCTGTCACGCCTGCGGGCATCGCTGCCTGATCCCCGAGGGTCGCGTCGGCGTCTGCAAGGTCCGATTCAACGAGCGGGGAACGCTTCAGGTTCCGTGGGGCTACGTCGGCGCCCTGCAGTGCGATCCGATCGAGAAGAAGCCGTTCTTCCACGCCCTGCCCGGGGCGCAGGCTCTGTCGTTCGGGATGCTGGGCTGCGACTACCATTGCGCCTACTGCCAGAACTGGATCACGTCGCAGGCGATCCGCGATCCGACGGCCGTCTCGGAGCCGCGCCCGATCACGCCGGCCGAGCTGGTGGCGATCGCCCGCCGCCGCGGGGCGCAGGTCATCGCATCGACCTACAACGAGCCGCTCATCACCTCCGAATGGGCCGCCGCCATCCTGGGCGAGGCGCGCGGCGCGGGGATCCTCGGGGCCTATGTCAGCAACGGCAACGGCACCGAGCGGGTGCTCGATTACATCCAGCCGCACGTCAGTCTCTACAAGATCGATCTGAAAGCGTTCCGCGATCGGGTCTACCGGTCGCTCGGCGGGACTCTCGAGGCGGTGCTGCGGACGATCGAGTCGGTCTGGCGCCGGGGCATCTGGCTGGAGATCGTGACGCTCCTGGTCCCCGGATTCAACGACTCCGACGCGGAGCTGCGCGACATGGCCGGGTTCATCCGCGACCTGTCGCCCGATATCCCGTGGCACGTCACCGCCTTCCACGGCGACTACAAGATGACCGGACCGGCCGACACCGACGTCTCGATCCTGATGCGCGCCGCAGCCATCGGCGAGCGGGAGGGGCTGCGGTTCGTCTACGCGGGGAACATTCCGGGCGCGGTCGGCCGCCTGGAGGACACGCGGTGCCCCGGCTGCGCGGCCACGGTCGTGGCGCGCTCGGGTTTCCAGGTGCGCGCCTTCAGAGTGACCCGGTCCGGCGCCTGCCCGCGCTGCGAGCGCCCGATCCCCGGCGTCTGGCCGGGGGGCGTGCGGCATCCGGCGCCGCCCGATCCGGGGCGGGCGGCCGCGGTGACGGCCCCGGCGCCGTCTCGAGGATGAAGCGGCCGGCGGCGGGATCGATCACGACCCGGTAGCGCGACAGGAGGTCGGCGCCCAGGATCGCCCCCGGGGGCGGCGATCCCCCGGGAAGGATCCCCGTCAGGCTGCGGGCGAGATCGACCTCCAGCAGATCGGCCCACTCGATCGCCGCGCCGCCCGCCGCCAGGCCGGTCACCCGGATCGCCGGGAACGATCGCGCGCTCCCCACGGCATCCACCAGCCGGGCGACCCCCGCCGCCTCGGACTCCAGTCCGGCGCCCCGCTCGATCAGGCTCCTGCCGGAAGCCGTGTCGATCCAGGCGGGGAAGATTTTCCCGCCCGCGCGGATCGAGGTCAGCAGACGGCCCTCGAGGAGACGCAACCCGACGGTCACATCGCCCGGCGGAGCGGTCGGCCCGCCCGACGCGGTCGTCGCATCCGCGTCGCCCGTCGCCGCAGCGCCTTCGGAGGCGATCGTCAGACGCCGGGCGGGGTAGTCGATCGTCAGCCGCCGGTCGCGCAGGAGATCGACGCCGACGGCGCCGTCGATCGCGCTTCCCGGCTCCTCCGGCAGCGTCCGCGCCCCCTCGACGACGTCGATCGGGAGATCGCGCCAGGTCACGCCGTCGAGACTCAGCGAGTCCAGCCGCGCGCTGCGGCGTGCGATCGCCGAGGGACCGTTCATGCCACGGGCGACTCCGGGTCGCGGGGGGCCGGCGGACAGTCCCAGCGCGCGCGCCGCCGCGGCCGTGAGGGTGACGCCGCCCGGGTCGCCGGTGTCGAGCAGGAGATGCAGAACGCGCGCGCGCGCCGCGTCGTGGCCCCGCGCTTCGGCGCGCACGATCACCAGGCCACCGGGCGACTCGAACGGCACGGCGGGGACGGAGCCGGCGCCGGCGGCGAGGAGGGCGAACGGGAGAGCGAGCCGTGCGGTCGCGAGCGGCCCCGCGCGCATCGGCGGCTACGCGACCGGGTTGTAGAGTGTGTCGCGCTGGCGCGGCTGGTAACCGGCCTCGCGGATGAGACGCTCCATCTCGGTCCGCGTCGTGCAGCCGTGGGCGCCGGCCGCCTTCACCACGTTCTCCTCGATCATGATGCTGCCCATGTCGTTGGCCCCGAATTTCAGCGCCACCTGCCCGATCTCCTTCCCCTGGGTCACCCAGGAGGACTGGATGTTGGGGATGTTGTCGAGGAAGAGCCGGCAGACGGCCTGGGTGCGCAGGTACTCGGCGCTGGTCGCCTCGCCGCCGCCCAGGGCGGTGTTCTCGGCCTTGTAGGTCCAGGCGATGAAGGCCGTGAATCCGCGCGCGCCGCGCGCCAGGCTCCGATCCTGCAGGTCGCGGACGCGCGCCAGGTGCTCGACGCGATCGGCATAGCTCTCGACGTGCCCGAACATCATCGTCGCCGTGGTCGGCAGGCCGAGACGGTGGGCGCTCTCCATGACGCCGAGCCAGTCGTCCGACATGGTCTTGAGGGGAGAGATCCGCCGGCGCACCTCGTCCACCAGGATTTCGCCGCCGCCGCCCGGGATGCTCTTCAGACCCGCCGCCTTCAGGCGCGCGAGCACCTCGTCGATCGGAATGCGCGACACCCGCGCGATGTGCTGGATCTCGGACGGCGAGAAGGCGTGCAGGTGCAGGGTCGGGAAGCGCGCCATGATCGAGGAGAGCAGGTCTTCGTACCAGGCGATCGGCAGGTCGGGATGATGACCGCCCTGCATCAGCACGCCGGTCCCCCCGACCGCCAGGGTCTCCTCGATCTTCGCGAACAGGGTCTCCTTGGAATGCAGGTACCCCTCGGGATCGCCCGGCTCGCGGTAGAAGGCGCAGAAGGAGCAGCGCGCCACGCAGACGTTCGTGTAGTTGACGTTGCGGTCGACGATGTAGGTGACGACGGGCTCGGGATGCAGGCGGCGCCGGACCAGATCGGCGGCCATCGCCAGATCGAGCAGGGGGGCGTCGCGCAGGAGGGCGAGCGCCTCGTCCGGCGTGAGCCGCCGCCCGTCCGCGGCGCCGGCCAGGGCCTCCTCGACCACCGCGTCCGAGCGGCGCACCGACCGGCGCTCGGGCGTCTTGATCGACGGCGTGTCGAGAAGCGGCAGCGGACGGGGCGGACCGATGAGACCGATCTCGTGCGCCCGGCCGAGGAACAGGTCGGCGGCGCGGTGCTCCTCGGCACCGAGCTCGTAACGGATGTTCACTTTCAGATACGCGGCGACGGCGGCGGCCTCGAGCCCGAGACCCGGCGCCGCCTCGGCCGCGATCGCGTCGAGGCGCTCGCGGCCCTCGAGGTAGGACCGCATGAAGAGATCGCCCTCGTCCGTGGGCCAGGCGTCGCGTCGCACCGCCCAGACCGCGAACAGGAACGGCAGTCGCGTGAGACGGCGCCACTCGGCGGCGAGATCGAGAACCTCGAGACCGTCGGTCTCGGCCTGCAGGGCCGGGTCGCCGATGAGCAGCGCGGCATCGCTGGTCTCGAGCATGGCGCGCAGCGCGGGGGCCTGCTCCGTGAAGACGATCCCGGTCAGCCGGCGGGCGGCCAGGATCACCTTGAGGAGCGCAGCCGAAGAGCGCGAGCCGGCGTCCAGCGCGATGCTGCGGATCTCCTCGAGCGGCCGCTTCGAGATCAGGAGCACCGAGCGGGCCCGCTCGGGCGAGGCGATGCCGAGCGCCGGGTGGATGGCGTGGTCTTCGAGGACCTGGGTGGCGATCACCGGGACGAGACCCGCGTCGACCCGTCGCTCGCGCAGGAGATCGGCGATGCGCGCCGGCGGCACGGCCAGCAGCTCGACGCGGTCGCGAAGAGAGCCGTGCCGGAACCCCCAGACCAGGGGGGCCGCGTTGACGAACGGGACGGTCGCGATTCGAAGACGCTGCACCGGGATCGGCACCTCGCGGGCCGCATCAGGGCCTGGGAAGCGGTGAATTCTAGCAGAAGGGGAGGGCGGGGGTGCCGCGGGGCGGCGAACTTCTGCTACGCTCTTGAGGCTCCGCCCACACAACGCACGGAACGCGACATGAAGCCGACCTGGCTCCACCTGCTCTATCTTCTTTATTGTGCCGAGGCGGGGGTCTACCTGCTCCTGGTCCCCTGGTCCGGTCTCTGGCCCCCCGTGGCTCTGCGCTGGGCCGAGCCGATCCGCCCCCTGCTCCTCGCGGGCGCCGTGCGCGGCGCGGTCTCGGCCTTCGGCTTCGTCCTGCTCCTGGTCGGGTTCGTCGACCTGGTCCGGTTCTGTCGCGCCCTCCGGTCGCCTTCGTGACCCAGCGTCCCGACCGCGACGCCGGGCCCGGGGTCTGCTTCGTGACCGACCGGACCGCCACGGCCGGCCGCGGCATCGTGGAGGTGGCCGTCGCCGCGGCGCGCGGCGGGGTCGATTTCGTCCAGGTGCGCGAGAAGGATCTCGACGGCGGGGCGCTCCTCCGGCTGGTGTCCGAGCTCCAGGCGGCGCTCGCGGGCCTGGCCGGGGCGCGGACGCGCCTCTTGGTCAACGATCGGCTCGACGTGGCGCTCGCCGCGAAGACGGCCGGCGTCCACCTGCCCGCGTCCGGTCTTCCCATCGAGGCCGCTCGCCGTCATGCCGGGAAAAAATTCCTGATCGGCCGGTCGGTGCATTCGCTCGCCGAGGCCAAAGCGGCCGCCAAGGCCGGCGCCGACTATCTCATCGCCGGCCCTGTCTTCCCGACCCCGAGCAAGACCGCGTACGGCGAGCCGCTCGGGGTCGCGGGACTGGAGCGGATCGCGCGCGCCGTGCGTATTCCCGTCTGGGCGATCGGCGGTGTGACCGCGGAGACGGCGTCCGCCCTGGCGGGGTTGCCGCTGGCGGGCGTGGCGGCGATCCGGGCCGTCGCCGGCGCGTCCGACCCGGCCGTCGCCGTCCGGGCTCTGCGTCAGGCGCTGGCGGCGCCGGGCGCCGCGGCTCCCGCGTCCTCCTAGGAGGCCGAACGGGTCTTCGCGCCCGCCGCTCCCGCGGGGCGGATCCGGGTGCTGCGGCGCGGCGTCGCGCCCGCCGGCGGCTGCCGCGCCAGCTGTCCGCAGGCGGCGCCGATGTCCCGGCCCCGGCTCCAGCGGATCGAGGCCGGGATGCCGTGACCCAGAAGCGCGTCGCGGAACGAGGCGGCCACCGCGGCCGCCGGCGTGCGGAATCCTTCCAGACCGGCTTCGTTATAGGGGATCACGTTCACCTTGGCGCGCAGGCCACGCAGCAGGCGCGCCACCGCGTCGGCGTCCTTCTTCGAGTCGTTCAGCCCCGCCAGGAGGACGTACTCGAAGGTGATTCGCTCGCGCGGCCGGAGCTTGAAGGCGCGGCAGGCGGCGAGCAGCGCCTCGATGTTCCAGGTCCGGTTGATCGGCATCAATCGGTCGCGCAGCGTGTCGTTCGCCGCCGCCAGCGAGATCGCCAGACGCGGGCGGATCTCCTCGCGCCCCAGACGCTCGATGCCGGGGACCAGGCCGGCGGTCGACAACGTGACCCGGCGCGGCTGCACGCCGAATCCGCGCGGGTCGACGAGCAGCCGGAACGACCGGAGGACCGCCGAGTAGTTGTTGAGCGGCTCGCCCATCCCCATGAAGACCAGACGCACCGTCTTGAGATCGACCTCGCCGGCGCGCGCCAGCGCCGCGACCTGGCCGACGATCTCGCCGGGGGTGAGATTCCGGATCAGACCCATGGTGCCGGTCAGGCAGAAGCGGCAGTCGAGCGGACAGCCGACCTGGGAGGAGAGGCAGAAGGTGGTCCGCCCCTCCTGCTCCATGTGGACCGCCTCCACCTCGAGGCGGTCGTCGAGACGGACGACGTACTTGCGCGAGCCGTCCTCCGAACGGCCGATCTCCACCGCGTCGGGCCAGTCGATCCGGAAGCGCGCCGCGAGCGCCTCGCGCAGGCCCGCCGGGAGATCGCTCATCGCCGCGAACGACGTCACCTGGCGTCCGTACATCCAGTGATGGATCTGGTCGGCGTGGAAGCGCTTCTCGGTGAGCGGCGCCAGCGCGCGCGCGATCCCGTCCCGGTCGAGCCCGTAGAGGTTCTGCCGCCCGACGGCGTCGGGCGCGGTGGTCGTCTTGGTCACACGGAGTCCCCGCTCGTCCCCATCATACGCGGGTCGACGAGCGGGTAGAGCAGATCGACGGCGAGGCTGGCGAGGACGTAGACGGCGGTGAGAAGGAGCACGCATCCCTCGACGACCGGCACGTCCCTCAGGGCGATGGCGCGCACCAGGGCCTTCCCGAGGCCGGGCCAGGCGAAGACGAACTCGGTGGCCACCGCGCCGCTCAGGAGCGAGGCGAGGTTGAGACCCAGGACGGTGAGGACCGGGACGAGCGCGTTGCGCAGCGCGTGGCGCAGGAAGATGCGGCCGCGCCCGGCGCCGCGCGCCGCCGCCGCGCGCAGGAACTCGTGCGCCCCCGCCTCGATCAGGCTGGCGCGGGTGACCCGCGCGATGGCGCCCATGGTCAAAAGCGCCAGCGTGACCGCCGGGAGCACCAGGTGATCCCATTCCGGCAGGCGCGCGCCGACTATGGGCAGCAGCCATCCGTCGGTGCCATAGCCGAGAACCGGGAACCAGTGCAGTCGCGCGGCGAACACCAGCATCAGGAGGAGCGCGAGCCAGAAGACCGGCGTCGACGCGCCCAGAACCGCCAGGGTGAGGACCAGGAAGTCGGCGGCGCGGCCCCGCCGCGCGGCGGCGAAGGCGCCGAGCGCGACCCCGGCGAACGACGCGAGCGCCGCCGCGGCGCAGGCGAGGACCGCGGTCGGAAGGAGATGATCGCGCAGCACTGCGCTCACCGGCCGGCCCTGAATGTACGAAGTCCCGAGGTCGCCGCTGGTGATCCGCCCCAGGTAGCGGGTGAACTGCACCCAGGCCGGCTCGTCCAGCCGCCATTCGGCGCGGATGGCGCGCAGGATCTCCGGGTCCGCTCCCTGACCGCCCGCCATCAGGCGCGCCGGGTCGCCGGGCAGGAGGAACATCAGGACCCAGACGAGGGCGGTCGCCGCGAGCAGCACCGGCACGACGCCGAGAAGCCGCCGGACCAGGTATCCGGTCATCGTCCGGACGCGCCAGACGCGCGGGCCGGCATCAGGACCCCGTTTTTTCGAGCCGCAGCTTCTCGAGCGGGATGCGGAATTCGCCGAGCGGCGTCGGCACGACCCCCTTGACGTACGGCTTGAACAGGGTCATGGAGCCGTAGTAGTTGAGGAAGAGCCAGACGGCGTCGTCCATCACCGCCATCCGCTCGGCGCGGCGGTAGCGATCGGCCCGGGCGGCCGGGTCGGTCAGACCCAGCGCCTCGTCCACCAGGCGATCGAAGGCCGGGTTGCGGTAGCGGAAATAGTTGCCCGGCGGACCGACGTTCTTCGAGTGCAGCTGCAGGCGCAGGACGGCGTCGGCGTCCGGATAGTCGAGGTACCAGCCGAAACGGAACATCTGCGCGGCGCCCGGCTGCTCGACCGTTCCTTCCACCGCCTGGATGTAAGCCGCCCAGTCGACTTCCTTGATGGCGATGCCGACCCCCACCTTCTTGAGATCGGCCTGCACCTGCTCGGCGATCTGCCGGTTCTCCTCGCTGGTGTTGACCCAGAGCGTGATCGGCGGCAGCCCACGGCCACCCGGGTAGCCGGCTTGCGCCAGAAGCGAGCGCGCCTTCGCCTCGTCGTGCGGGTATCCCGGCAGGTCCTTATCGTAACCGGGGACTCCCGGCGGGATGATGCCGCGCCCGGCGGTGTTGGCGCCGGGAAGGAGCACGTTCCAGAGATACTCCTTGTCGACGGCGTAGTTGAACGCCTTGCGCAGCGCCGGATTCCCCTTGAACGGCGGCAGATCCAGGTTGAACCCCACGTATCCGACGCCGATGAACGGATAACGCAGCACGTCGCCCTTGATGTCGTCCGGCAGATCGGTCGGCACCTCGTCGAGCGAGTCGAGACCGCCGGCGCGGTACTCCTCGACGGCGCTGGCGCGGTTCTCGATGATCCGCACGATCACCCGATCGATCGCCGGCCGGCCGCCGTAGTAGCGGTCGAAGGCGCGCATCTCGATGGCGTTGGACTGCTGCCAGCGGACCACCTGGAAGGGGCCGCATCCGATCGGGGCCCGCAGGTAGCCCTTGGTCGCGTCGTCGTACACCTCGCGCGGGACGACGGCGGCGCCCGTCATGGTCAGCATCGACAGGAACGGGGCGAACGGGTGATCGAGGGTCAGGACGACCGTGTGATCGTCGGGGGTCGCCAGACCCGCGACGTCCGGCGTCTTCCCCTCGATGTAGGCGGCCGAACCGGCGATCGGCTCGAGCAGCCAGCGCCGCGGCGAGTTCGTCCCCTTCGCGAGCACGCGGCGGAAGGACCAGGCGACGTCCTGCGCCGTGACCTTGCGGCCATTCTGGAAGAAGGCGTCGTCGCGCAGACGGAAGGTGTACACGAGCGCGTCGGGGGAGATCGTCCAGCTGCTCGCCACCGCCGGGACGATCGCCAGCGTCGCCGGATCCATCGCGACGAGACCGCGGAAGACGTTCGCGGTCACCGCGTCCGACAGGTTGTCCGTGACCATCGCCGGGTCGAGAGTCGGAGGATCCTCGCGCAGGCGGAAGCGGAAGACCTTCTCCGCGGCGGGAGGAGCGGGGCGCTCGGGGGCGCAGCCGGCGGCGAGCGCCGCGGCCCCGAGGACGGCGCCGGCGAGCAGGGCGCGGGCGATGCGGACGGAACGATGACGTGCGGTCGTTCGGATCATGCGGTGACGCTCCGCGGGCGCGGGTCGAGGCGGTCGCGGACCCCGTCGCCCAGAAGGTTGAAGCCGAGGACCGCCGCCAGGATGGC
>Ga0134121_10000684_pt1 | contig 36485 bp, 28 predicted proteins | sample KB301_FD_96463 | JGI IMG/M metagenome (GOLD analysis project Ga0134121, IMG submission 96463) | Terrestrial soil microbial communities without Nitrogen fertilizer from Kellogg Biological Station, Michigan, USA - KB3-0-1 | ecosystem: Environmental > Terrestrial > Soil > Unclassified ...
AGTCTTTTTTGGCGAAACTCGGAACACTTTTCTCGGAAGCGTGTCAGAACATCGCATCGCGACCGAAAGCAATAATACTTTTGTTGATGTAGATACTACCAAAGCCACCGCTATCGAGTTTGCGTCAGCATTCGGCTCGAATGCCACCGTTACTACCGACGATACGATTGTGATCGGCAAGGCTGCCGGAACTTATTACGGTGTCGCTCGCCCTGCGGACACCGTACGAATTCCCGGGGTCACGTCGTTGGGTGCGTCGGGCAGCATTTATGGATACCTGGTTGACAGCATTTCTCCCGGTCCTTTTCCGACGCTCGGGTTTAACTCCTATGGCACGTCGTATCTCGCAGGAGTGGACGGATTTGGTGCTGTTCTTCAGTATCAGGATGGCGATGGGGCGCTAGGTTACTATACGGGCTCAGAAGCAGTCGCGGGGGCGCCGCACGCGTTTACTCAACGAATCGCCGTACTGCAAAACGGTCGAGTCGGCATCGGGACCGCCAATCCGGATCAACTTTTAACTGTCAATGGCGGCGCCTCAAAGGCCGGCGGCGGCTCATGGACCACATTTTCAGACGAGCGGTTGAAAACGATCCTCGGGAACTTTACTCCCGGTCTCGCCGCGGTCCTGCAATTGCAACCGGTTCGATACAAATACAAGCAGGAAAATGCGTTAGGCATTCAGTCCCCTGGACAGCACATTGGTTTCAGCGCGCAAGCAGTCCAGAAGATCATCCCCGAGGCCGTGACGGAGAACGACCAGGGCTATCTGCTTGTTAACAACGATCCCATCATCTGGGCCATGCTCAACGCGTTCAAGGAGCAGCAGGCGCAACTGGACGCTCAGCGAGAAAAGATCGAGAAACAAGAGAACCAGCTTAAGGAAGCTGCGCGCCAGTTTGAGGATTTGAAACAGTTGGTGTGCAGCGGTCACCCGAATGCGGATGTCTGTAACGGGGTCGGGAAAACAAGGTGAATTAAACGATACGCTGCACCACCCAGGGTATCGTTTGAGTCACTAAATCTTTCGACCACGCCTGCCGGTCAGCTCCCGTTCGGTCCCAGGTCAAGCAGTCTGGGGCAACACATTACCGGTGCGGGGCTTGCACAAAAAGTCCCGCAAGCAGCCGCGCGTCCTACTCCCCGCGGAAGGAGGTGGCCCGAAGGGCGGAATGAGGGCCCGTGCACTCGGGCAAACCTTTCTTCACCGGCCTTCGTCCACCCTCTCCGGGTGGGAGAGGGCACGCTCGAAGAAGTTCATCGGCTTTTTGTGCAAAACCACCGGTGCGAGGATCTATTGGGTGCTCCCCCTTTGAAACCTTCGTTCACCCACGAGTAGACTCTTGCATGGTGCGACCCCAACTCCCCCTTGACATCGAAGAGTACCGTGACGCGCGATGGCAACGCGAAGAGACGGCGCGCGTGGAAACCGTTATTCAGGCTGAACGCTTCATCGAACGCGTCGGGTTTACGGCGTGCCTCTCCGACGCGCGCAAACCGGGCCCGTCGCTCTACATAGCCGTATGCGGGCGGCGCGATGCCATCATGCCCCGCAATGTGCAAAGAGATCCGGAGAGCTCCCACACCTGGATGCTGAAAGATGAAGTCCTTCGACGTGGGCGCGTGCACTACGGCAAGCTGGCTCGCGGCAAGGTAATGTTCCTTGCGCCGCGGATGATTCCCTACTTCAACGCGCTCTGGGGCGTGCGGAGGCGTGACGAGAAAAAACGTTTGAGCAAGGACGCGCTCGCGATTTTGCGAGTTCTCCGCAAGGAGTGGGAGATGGCGACGGCGGACCTGCGGGTTGAGTCCGGTGTTTCCGACCGCAAGGCATTCACGCGGGCAGTGGACGAACTGCAGGCGGCAATGATTGTCGGACCGAGCGAGGTCGTTTATGAACCAAAGTTTACTTACCTCTGGGCACTGGCAGAGGAGCGTTTTCCGGCGGAATTAGCGCGGAAGGTGGATCGCCAGACAGCGTTGCGCGAAGTTGCCCGCTGCTTTCTGGACGGCGCGGGCATCACGGTGCCGGGCGAACTGGCGCGCGTCACGGGCTTGTCGCGTCCCGACGCGGGACTTGGGAATCATGCGTTGGTAAAAGAAGGCTACGCGGAGATGGTGGCATACGGGACTTATGTTCTTTCTGGAATCCCGGGGTCTTCCACCGTTAATCCCCGCGCGTGATATAGTCACCGTCGCCAGCTTTTATGAGTGATCGACCGATTTGCAAGTCTGCGGATCACCTGTTTGTTCCAATAATTGAGGTTTCGATCCCATTGCTGCGTTGTATTCATTGCAACGTTTTTGCGTATCACGACACTGTGAAACAACTCGCAAAGAATCGGCGTTATCAGTCTGACGTGGTGGAGCCGCACGCCGCCAAGCCCGCCGTTTCCTATTGGCGCCGCCTTTTGGCGAGCCTGCGGCGCAACCTGGGCATGGTATGAACCCTTTTGCAACGATTCCAATTGACCAACGATATCGGGAGTTCCACGATCGCTATCCCGCATTGAATCTCATCGGCAACACGCGGATGGCCGAGATTTTGTGCTTCAAGGAGGAGTTCCCGGAAGTTTCGATCTACGCGAAAGCGGAGTACGCCAATCCCGGAGGCAGTCTGAAAGACCGTCCCGTGCGCCGGATGCTGCTGGAGGCCACCATCGCCGGCAGGATCGGCAAGGGCCAGATCGTTCTCGATTCGAGTTCAGGCAATGCGGGCATCGCGTACGCGATGATAGGCGCCATGATGAAAGTGCCGATCCTGATCGTGGTGCCGGGCAATGCGAGCAAAGAACGTAAACTGCGCATTCAGGCGCACGGGGCAACGCTCATCCAGACCGATCCAATGGAAGGCTACGACGAAGCGCTGCGCGAGGGGCATCGCATCGCGGAACGCGAACCGGACAAGTATTTCCACTGCAACCAGTACTCGAACGACAACAACTGGCTTTCGCATTACCACGAGACCGCGGCCGAGATCGTTGCGCAAACCGACGGGAAGCTGACGCATTTCGTTTCAGGCATCGGCACCGGAGGAACGATTACCGGAATCGGACGCCGGTTGAAGAAGGATCTGCCGGAAGTTGAAATCGTTCAGATCGTACCGGAGGACTTCCCGGGCGTCGAAGGTCTCAAGCCTCTCGAGTCGCCGGGAGACATCATTCCCAAGATCCTCGATTTTTCCGTGGTCGATCAGAAAGTTCGCGTATCCAGCGCGGATGCCGCGCGTATGTGCGCATTGCTCGCACAATATGGATTCTTTGCCGGTCAGTCTTCGGGCGCGTACCTGCAGGGAGTCTATGAGACAGCCAAACGCATCCGAAAGGGCGTCATTGTCACGATTCTCAATGACATCGGAGAACGTTATATGAGTACGCGTCTGTGGGAAGCGGGCGGGTAGGTCCGGTTTATGGTTCTGCGTTTTTCAGTCGCTGTTTCGCTGGTCGCGTTGCTTGCGCTGGCGGGACTTCAGTATCAATGGATCGGCCAGATTGCGGTGGCGGAGCGCCAGCGGCTGGAGCGCAGCGTCGCAGAGTCTTCTGAGGATTTCGCGGAGGACTTTTCGGATGAGGTGCGCGGTCTTTCCATGGTGCTCGATCCCCGGCCCGCGTTGCCGTCGGATCCAGAGTCGATTGCGATGCGCTACAAGGAATGGGTGGAGACCGCCGCATATCCGAGCCTGGTTAAAAACGTTTACCTGACGCAGCCACCGTCGGGACTGTTGCGGCTGGATCGCTCGACAGGGATTTTTGAATCCGCCACCTGGCCCGCTCACCTTTCGGGTGTCGCCGAGTTTGTTTCGCGGCAGAACGGCCCGCCGTTGGATTTCAATGCCGATGCCATGCTTATACCGCTCGACCGCAGGTTTTCCGGACCCGGGCGAGGAGGGCGTGGGTTCCGTGGTCCCGGCGGCCCCACCGGTTTTCCTCCAGGAACGCCTCGTGGCGGTGCACCCCTACGAGATCCCGAGAGTGAACGCTGGATCGTTGCAGAATTGAATCATGAAGTGCTCACCACTCAGATTCTTCCCGCGCTCGTTGTGAAGAGATTCCCGAACTACGAGAACCAGGACTATCGCGTGGCCGTTGTTGCCCATCGGCCCGGCGCCCCTCGCAAGACGGTTTTCACATCGGGCGACATCTGGTCGGAAGAAGATCTAGCGACGCCCGATTATCAGCTGGATCTGCTTGGACCCCCGGTTCCTCGACGGCCTTCCGGTACGGGTGGCGCCCCGCAGGACTCGGCGTCCAATTCACCTCCAGGCAATTCACCGCCAGGCGGCCCCCCTCCGGGCGGTCCGCCTCCGGGAGAACGCGGCGGCGACCGCGGATTTCGAGGTGGTGGCGACCGGCGCGGTTCATTCACCACTCTTGCCAGCCAGGAATGGCAGCTCCTGGTCAAGCACCGCGCCGGTTCGGTAGAAGTCGCGGCGATGCAGTTCAGAAGACGCAATCTTGCCATCAGCTTCGGCGTACTGATCGTTCTGGGTGTCGGCGCCGTTGCGATGGTTGTTTCCGGAAGCCGGGCGCGCCGTCTGGGACAACTTCAAATGGAATTTGCGGCCGGCGTTTCTCACGAACTGCGTACGCCTCTCGCTGTGATTCAATCTGCCGCCCACAATCTGGGAGCCGGTGTCGTCCAGAACCGCGAAGATATCGAAGAATACGCTGCGATCGTTCAAACAGAAGTCCGGCGCTTGACGGAAATGGTCGAGCAGGTTATGACGTATACGGAAACCCAGTCCGGGCGAAAGCGTTATGAAGTAGCCCCAGTCGACATCGGTGACGTTGCGGACAATGCAATTCGGAATAGTCTCCCTTTGCTGCGCGAGGGAAGCGCTACAGTGGAGAAACGCTTTGATCCTGGGTTACCTCCTGTGATGGCGGACGCGTCGGCCCTAACGCGATGTCTGCAGAATTTGCTGAGTAATGCCGTGAAATACGGGCGCAACGATTATTCTGCGCGTATCGAACTGGAGGGAAGGGCTGTTCCCGTGCCGGGTTCGCCCGGAAAAGTCGAGCTGAGTGTAATTGATCGCGGTTTTGGAGTGCCGGAGGGCGACGTGAATCACTTGTTTGAGGCGTTTTATCGAGGATCCAACGCCAGCACGAACACGCCGGGAAATGGCTTGGGGTTGCACCTCGTGTATCGCATTATGGAGGCGCAGAACGGCACGGTCACGTACTCTCACATGGAGTTCGGCGGCGCGAAGTTTACGCTCACTCTTCCCGCCGCGTCGAACCCCGCCTGATGCGACGGCGAATCCTACTTGTCGAAGATGAGCCGGGCTTGCGCCGCACGCTCAAGGATCTTCTTGCGAACAGCGGCTATTCTGTCGAGACCAACGCCGATGGAGCCGAGGGGCAGGCGCAGGCGGAACGCGATCCGTTCGATCTGATTGTTCTCGATGTGATGCTGCCGTCGCGCAGCGGTTTTGACGTCGCCAGGAATCTCAGAAAGAAAAACATTCAAACGCCGATCCTCATGCTTACCGCCCGCACGGAGCTCAATAACAAGGTCCACGGATTCAAGGCCGGCGCGGACGACTACCTCACGAAACCCTTCGAAGCCCCGGAACTTCTGGCGCGCGTTGAGGCTCTCCTGAGGCGTTCCGCGGCCGGCGGCCGGAAGAAGCTGAAGACGTTCGAATTTCACGGTGTACACGTGGACTTCGCTAAGGCCCATTTGTCGAAGAATGGCGAGACGATCGCGTTGTCGGAGCGAGAGTGCCGGCTTCTGCAACACTTGATCGAATCGGAAGGCGAAGTCGTCACTCGCGATGAACTGCTACAGGAAGTTTGGGGATACTCCGAGGCGCCGATGACTCGCACGGTGGACGTCCATATCGCATGGCTGCGGCAAAAGGTGGAGGAGGATCCGGCAAATCCCCGCTTCATTGTCACCGTTCACGGTCAGGGTTATCGGTTTTCCTTGTAGCGGGCGTTTCATAGAGATAGATCGAATTCCCGAATATCGCGATTGGCTTCAGGTTTCGATACGCGTCGAAGAAATTGACCCGCTGCTGTTCGGTTCCGCGCCCGTTGGTCGAATCTCCATAAGCCACAGTAGACCCGTTCAGAAAGCTTGCTCCCAGCGCCACATACTGCGTTTCCGGTAGGGGCGGAGGTGCGAACAGATCGACGAACTCGATGCCGTAGAAATGAAGCGTGAGCCGACCTCCCAGGAGGGCTCCACTTACGCGAGTTATCCCTTTCGTCTTCAGGAACTGCACAAGCTCGGGTACAGCATCTCCCCACTCGACGTTGGAATCGGAGAGGTAGCGCCAGCCCGGGTTATTGCCCTTGAGCTGGTTCATATACGAAAGATAAAACGGAAACGCACGCGCTGTCTCAACGCTCATCAATCCGATCGCAACGACGGCGATGGCCAGCCCGGTTTTCGGCATGCGCTCGTGGATGCGCGCCAGAAATGCGCCAGCCAGCATTATCAGGAATGGGATGGCCGGCAGGAAGTGGCGAACTCCGATATTGATGCTGCTCGACATCACCAGCGCGGTGTAGATCGCCAGGGGAAGCAGTGCTCGCAGACAGGCATAGTCTTTTCGCCTCGCGCTCCAGATCGCCCAGACCAATGCCGCGACGGAAATCACGAGTAGCGGCAACGGCGTTTTCAGGGCATATGCGACGGGGAAGTAATACCACCAGCCCCTGTAATCGTACTCGCCGAGAATTGAGGAGGAATCCCCGCCGCTGTTGTGCATCGAGACAACATACATACCGAATAGAAAGTCGCGAGGCAGCACGTGCGAGAGGGTTTCAATGGTCCGTACGACGAGTTGGGGTTGCCGGGCCACCGTGTGAATCCACGCCTCGTCCGGCCCGAGTGGCGGGTTTCGGAACCGATAAGCCCCGTTGACGATGAGGATGACCAGGATCGCGATCAGGAAGGGATGCGAATTGACGCCGCGACGCCAGATGTGAAATAGAAAGTAGGCCGCCAGCACCGGAAGCAGCACGACCATGGAGAACTTGGTTGCCAGAGCAAGTCCTGTAGCCAGGCCGAGCAACGTCGCGTTCCTGAGCGTTGGCCGGTCCGCGTAAGCGTAAAGAACGACAAAAAACAAGAGATACACGAACGCTGCCGCGATATCCGTGTGGACGATCTTTGCGTGACCGAGGATCGTGGGTTCAAGACTGAAAAGGAGAATGGCGAAGACGGCCGCCGTTGATCCGAACCATCGCCGCGTGGTCACAAATAGGAGGGCGCCCAGTGCGATGGCGAAGATGAGCATCGCCGCTCGAGCCCAGAACCAAATCGAAACAAACGCAATACGATTACGGTCCCAGAAATGGTTGTAGAAGTGGGCGCCTCGCTCTGAGAAATTCCCTGGTGCATCTGCGGGGCCGGTATCCTGCGGGACGAAGAAAAGCAGCGGAATCGCGGCCACCATCTTTGCTACCGGTGGATGTTCGGCATTCATCCGGTACTCGCCGGCAGTCAGGCTGTAGTACCCCGCGGGAATGTGGATGACTTCGTCGGCCGTAATGCTGGTCTTCTCGATTGCGAAGATGCAGTTGAGTGTCATGAAGGCGAGCGCTGCAATGCAGATCAGTGTGGGGCCGGAGACGCGCTTCATGCGAGCATGTCACCTCCCAGCTCAGTACTGATGTTCGTAAATCCGGTGACGTGTTCGAGGGGCCTTCTCCCCTCGGGAGAAGGTGGCCCGAAGGGCCGGATGAGGGCGCGCAGGCCTACCCTCACCCGGCCTCCGGCCACCCTCTCCCGGAGGGAGAGGGCCCACTCGAACACATTGCCGTAATTACGCACCACAGTACTTAGGAGGGACACGCTCGCCGGGAAACTACGATCACAGAGAGGGGCACGCCTGTACGGTCCCGTCAACGCACCTGGACCTGATAGTTGGCGTAGAATTCCTGCACGACTACCTTGATAGTGGATGCGACAGGGATCGCAATCAACAGGCCGAGAACACCGAGCACTTCGCCGCCGATGACCAATACGAGCGCAACCGTCAGGGGGTGCAGGTCCACGTTGTGAGAAAGCACGGCGGGCGCAATGATCACGTTGTCGATCACGTGGGAGGCCGCCGCAATAATCAAAAGCGCCCAGATGGAACCGGAGGGGAGCCCGAGGGCGAAGTAGTAGAAGATTCCGAAAGCCGAGCCCATCACGGGACCAGCATACGGAATCACGTTCGTCATGCCGCACACGATCGAGATCAGCAGAATCTGCGGTTGATCCACCATGATCGACGCGATTGCCATCAGCAGCATCTGCGTCAAGCCCACGAGCATGCATTCAATCAGGCGCCCGCGGAGGTAGCCGCCTATCTGGTCGTCTATTCGATGAAACATGATCAACGCCATTTCGAAGTAACGATTCGGCACCATTTCCACAAGTCGACGGCGGAGCTTCCTTCCATCGCGCACCATGAAGTAGGCAATGAAGGGAACCAGGATCAGGTTGACGATGAAACTGGTCACAAGGGAGGGCAGGGCTGTCAGTATGTGCTCTGCGATGGAGACCGCCTGGGCCCCGGCTCTTTCGGAGACATGGATCGAACTGAACATCGGGAGATGGTAGTCGGCCCAGTGTTCCAGGTCCTTGAGTCTTTCCTGGATGCGCTCCGACAGCGTTTGCGTCGATCCTGCAAGTGGCGCGAAGCTTAACCATTGGGGTGCAAGGGCCAGTAATGCAATGGCTCCCATCGATATGATCGCGAAAATGAGGATGTATGCCTTGCCGCGCGCCATTCCCCGCCGTTGGAGGACTTCAATTCCGGGCTCGAACAGATAAGCCAGAAACATGGCCGCGACCAGGGGTACCAGGAGGACCTGGACGGTCAGCGCCAGCAGAACGACAAGCAGGATCGCTGCTGCAATTCCGATGAGCCAGTTTCCCCAGTTAGTTCCCTGTGGTTGCATGCGGCTCTCGAATGTCCCAGATCTCCCGAAGCTGATCGTTCGTGTAGCGGAGACGCTCGGCGAGCGTTCTCGAGAGCCCCAACGCGATTTTTGCTCCAATCTGCGGATGCAATTTGATGATTTCCAGCAGGTCCGGATGGAAGAAGCCGATTAGTTCGGACCGCTCGCGTGCGATTGCCGTGGCGGATCGGCTCGTATCCCCAAGCAGTGCCATCTCGCCAAAAAACTCGCCGTGCTCGAGCTCTGCGAGCAGCAAGGGAGTTTCGCTTTTATGATGCCGGATAATGTCGACGTGCCCGGATTGAATGACATACATCCCCGCGCCGGGCTCCGTTTCAACGAAGACGGTTTCGCCGGGTTGATAGGTCCGCCTGTGGACCGCCTCCTCGAGAACTTTGAGCTCCTTCGGTGTGAGATCGGCGAAGAGCGGGATATTGCGCAGAATGTCCGCGAGCGACTCCGGCTGCCTGCTCAAACGAAAAATGCTGCTCCAAATACCGTCCCGTTTCATTCGCCGTAGATTATCCTACGGGACATGAAAGCGATAAGGATTCATGAACACGGGGGCCCGGAGGTTCTTCGCTACGAAGACGCACCCCTACCACAGCCCGCTGCCGGGGAAGCACTCGTCGAAGTTCACGTTTCAGGCGTGAACTTTGTCGATACCTATTACCGCGCCGGATTCTATAAGCCACCCTCTTTCCCCTGCACTCTCGGTTCTGAAGCCGCTGGCGTCGTATCTGCGGTCGGGCCGGGTGTAACGAGTGTTCGCCCGGGCGATCGCGTCGCCTACGCGATGACGCTCGGCTCCTACGCGGAGTTTGCTGCCGTGCCTGCGGCAAAGCTCGCGCGCCTGCCGGAATCGCTGGACTTTCAGGCTGGTGCCGCCGTGATGCTGCAGGGAATGACGGCGCATTATCTCTGCTACAGCACTTACCCGCTTAAAGCCGAAGATGTTGTCCTCGTTCACGCGGGAGCGGGAGGAGTGGGGCAATTACTCATACAGATCGCGCGGCGCATCGGCGCAACCGTGTACGCGACAGCAGGCACGCCGCAAAAGGCTCAAATGGCGAGAGACGCCGGAGCCCACGAGGCGATTGTGTATTCCACACAGGATTTCGAAGCTGAAGTAAAGAAGCTTACCGGCGGCCGTGGTGTAAATGTGGTCTACGATGCCGTTGGAGCGGCGACCTTCGACAAGAGCATGAACTGTCTGTGTCCTCGCGGCTATCTTGTGTTTTTCGGACAGGCCAGCGGTCCGGTCCCTCCGGTCGATCCGCTGATTCTCATGAGTAAAGGTTCCATCTTCATGACTCGTCCGACGCTGCATCACTACGCTGCAACGCCGGAGGAAATCCAATGGCGCACCGGCGATCTCTTCAAATGGATTCAATCCGGGGAACTGAAGCTGCACTGCGATTACACGTTTCCCCTCGCCGAGGCGGCCAAAGCTCAAACGGAGTTGGAAGCTCGCCGCACGACAGGCAAGGTCTTGTTGCAGGTGAGAAATTAGCCACGGCCTGCACGGACGACGTCAATTTGGGGTCAGACTACTCGAACCCCAAACTCTGTAATGCGAGTTTGGGGTTCGAGTAGTCTGACCCCAAATTGACCCCAAATTGACGACCCCAAATTGACGTCACAATTGAACATTGACAAAGCACCCGTTCCCCGCTGGAGACAGGCAAAGAAATGCTTTGTCATTGTTCAATGTTCAATTGTCATTTGTCATATGAGAAAACCGCGAAGTTCTAATTAAGTCCAGTGCTGGAAGTGAAGGGCATCCGCGTATAACAGGTTACACAGGTATCCATGGAGATCGATCCATCCGGAAGTTCGATCAACTGCAGATCACGACCCTGGTTTTCGGCGAGAATCATCAGAACGTCCGGTCCATTGCGGTCCGAATATCTCTGCATATATTGCCCCGCAGGAATCTGACGATGGCACATGTCGCAGGTTCTGATGAGATTTTTGATCATGTTGTTTTAGACGGAGCCTGTCAAAAAAGAGTTGTACAATCGCGCGCCTATGAAATCGTTCCGTCTTCTTTACTTGATTTTCTTTCTTTCAGGTGCGACGGGGCTCGTCTATGAAGTGATCTGGGTTCGACTTACGGGCCTCGTCTTCGGTAACACGTCACACGCCATCGCGGTGGTGCTTGGCGCGTTCATGGCGGGTTTGGCTTTGGGAAGTTGGTGGTTGGGTCGCCGGGCAGATCGCGCAAAAAGCGTGCTGCGGTTTTACGGAATGCTGGAAATCGGCATCGGTGTTTCGGCGTCGATGGTGCCGCTCGCGTTTCGTTCTCTCGACAGCGTCTATTGGGCACTCGCGCCGACGCTGGAAAACGTTCCCGGCGGTAATGGGCTGGTTCGTTTCCTGACGAGTTTCCTGATCCTCATCGTACCGACTTTTCTCATGGGCGGAACGCTTCCTGTGCTCGCCCGCTTCTTCACCGAGACCGTTGAGGAGGTTCAGAGAAAGGTCGGGCTTCTCTACGCCTTGAATACTTTTGGAGCCGCATTTGGAACTCTTGCGGCTGCGCTCTTCTTTATTCCGCAACTCGGTAACATTCGCAGCACGCTCCTGATCGCCGCCCTCAATATTGCGATCGGCGCGTTTGCGATATTCATGGGTGGCAGGCTGGGAGCTGCGTCGCGCTCAGCGGAACTGCAGGAAGCCCAGGCGGCTGAAGCGCCCGCCAGCCCGTCCGGTCTATCGGGCCCCTCCGGTGACGAGCGTAGTGATCGGCTCGTTCTGGCGACGCTGGCCACTTCCGGCTTCGTCTCGATGATTTATGAAGTGTCGTGGACGCGGGCTTTGACGGCGATTATCGGCAGCTCGACGTACGCCTTTTCGATCATGCTCGTGACGTTTCTTGTCGGCATCGCGATCGGCAGTTCCATCGCTGTGAAGTTGCGCCGTTCCGTCGGTCTGCGTCTTCTGGGTCTGACCCAGCTGGGGATTGCGATCGGCGGGTTTCTGTTTCTGGTTGGATATCTTGCAGCTCCCTACATCATCCTCGGATTATTGAAAGCCCTTTCGTACTCTTTTCCGGCTGTCCTCATGAGTCAGTTCCTTCTGTGCTTTGCCCTGATGATCTTCGCGACAATCTGTATGGGCGCGGCCATGCCTATCGCAAGCCAGATCTATTCCAACAAGATCAAGCTTCTGGGACGAAGTATCGGCAACGTGTATTCGATCAACACGCTTGGCGCGATTGCGGGCTCCCTGATGGCGGGTTTTGTCCTGTTGCCGCTTCTGGGCACCGAGCGCGCGATCCTCGCGGGCCTGCTTATCAACTGCGGGCTCGCCGCTTTAATTTTCTCGTCGCCCGGCGTTTCGCGTCCTCGCGATTCCGCGCTGTGGGTGACTTTGGTTTTATTGGTCCTGGCCACGGTTTCGATGCGCGGCCAGATTTTCTGGTCTCCGAGTTCGCTCGACCGCGGCATTCTGGTGTACGCGAAGTCGTTCGATGTGAATCCTCAGCTTTCGATCAGCGAGACCTACCAGGATACCGATGTCGTCTATTTCAAGGACGGCAACAACGCCACAATCTCCGTTCGAAAAGGAGAGGACTACGTCGGCTTACGTACCAATGGCAAGGTGGATGCGTCGAACAAAGCAGACATGATCACGCAATTGATGATCGGCTATCTTCCGATGCTCTATCATCCGGCGCCGAAATCCACGATGGTCATTGGGTACGGCGGAGGAATCACCGTTGGCGCGGCGTCCGCCTACAAGGAAGTTGAAGGCATCGACGTGCTGGAGATTGAACCGGCTGTGGTCGGCGCCGGTCCCCATTTTGCGGCTTACAACAGGCAGAGTTACGAGAATCCGAAGGTCCATATTCTTTACAACGACGCGCGGAACTACATGAATGTCACGCGCAAACAATACGACGTCATTATTTCCGAGCCCTCGAATCCCTGGATCGCAGGCGTCGCGAGTCTCTTTACGTCGGAGTTCTACGATCGGGCTGCCCAGGTTTTGAAGCCCGACGGCGTTTTCGCGCAGTGGGTCCAGCTTTACGAGCTCGACCCGCAGGATCTGCGGATGATTCTGCGTGAGTTTCAGGAAAAATTTCCTCACGTGTCTGTCTGGGTCTTTTCGGGCGATCTGGTTGTGATCGGCACCCGACAGCCTCAACATCTGAATCTCCCGCGCTGGGTGCAACTTGCGGCAGAAGATTCGCACCTTGCTCACGAGCTTGAGGACTTCATCAAGGTTTCCAACGCCCAGGGGATCCTGGCTTACTACGTCATGGGAGATGATACTGTTCGCAAGTTTGCGGGAACTCCTCCCCGGAATACCGACGATCATCCGCTGCTGGAATTCCATGCGCCTCGCCAGTTGTTCCACGAAACCCGCGCGCTTAATGTCGCGCTGCTTTATGAGAATAAAGACGGGCTTGTTCCGGAGGGGGCCGATATCGGGGATCCGGAGGCCGCGTACTCGAGCATGGTCGAGCCGTTTCTCGACACGGAACGAACGAATCTGGCCGCCCAGGCTATGGGCACGCTGGGTCAGATCAAGCGCGCTGACGACGCCTCGTTTCACCTGGCGAACGGTCAGATCGCATACGATCGCGGCGATTTGACCAGTGCGGAATCGGAGTTCAAGATGGCGGCCGAAAACGCAAAATCAGGCAACCCCTTGATCGCGGATATTCAGGAGATGTGGGGTCTTGTCCGGCAAAAGGTCGGGGATGCCGATGGTGCGATCGAACACTTCAAGGCGTCCGTGGCGGCTCAGCCCGAGCGTCAGTTGCCGTTGAAGAAGCTCGCTGAACTTTACGGTATACGCAAGGATTTCATGAATGGAGCGCAATGGATGGAGCGCTATGTCGCCACCAGGCCTTTGGCGCTTGGTCATCAGTACGGCACGCTTGGGGACTATTACCTGGCGATGGAGGACCTGCCGAATGCCATCCGGGTGCTCCAGGCGGGCATCGACGTGGATCCTTACACATTCTGGGTGCGCTTTCGTTTCGGACGGCTCTTCGAAGAAAAGAAAGACAACGCGAAGGCAATTCATCACTATGAAATCGCCCTTCACTACGGATATGACCGGGATCCTGAGGTTTATTCCCGGTTGGCCAATCTCTACAAGGCGGAAGGGCGATTGAAGGACGCTCTTGCAGTGCTGCGGAATGGAGTGCGAATTTTTCCGACGAATTCGGCGCTTTACCGTCTATACGGTGAGATGCGTGGGGTGAATTGATAGTGCGTGTATCCCGAACCCTGCTCTGGATTGTTTGTACCGCATTTCTTTCCCTCTTGCTGGCGCAAATCACGGCGGCTCAAAAGGCTTTGCGTGTCGACGTAGAGCTCGTCAACATTTTCCCAACGGTGCAGAATCCTGGTGGCGGCTTCGTGACAGGGCTGACGGCTGAAGATTTTCGCGTCTACGAGGATGGTGTTGAGCAGAAGATTTCCAACTTTGAGACGCAGAATGTGAGTTCTGCCGTCGGCGTCCTGCTCGACACGAGTCTCAGCGAGGTGGATATTCTGCCCCTGATGAAGACCGGACTGCTCGACTTCGTTCATCATTCGACAAGCTTCACTGAACTCTTCGTGATGACTTTTGGAACGAGGGTTCGAATCTTTCACGATGTTGGCCAGCCGGTCGAGAGGCTTGAAGCGAACCTCAAAACTCTCGGCGTCCAGGGCACTTCCGTCTTCTATGACGCGCTTGTGGAAGGGCTGCGAAGAGTGGGCGGCGAGGCACCGCAACGCAAGGCCCTGCTGGTGTTCACCGATGGCAATGACACCGGGAGCAAGAATGGTTTTCGGGAAGTGCTATTGGAGGCCCAGAAAGCCGGCGCGCTTCTGTATTTCATTCCGATCGGTGCTCGGGGCATCTTGATCGACGAAAAAACGGTCGAGGATCTCGCGAAGGAAACCGGCGGCCGCGTGATTTACCTTACACGATCTCAACCTGTTCCCCCAGCCATGGAAAGCATCCGGCAGGAACTCTCCAGACAGTACTACCTCGGTTACTACACCTCACGAAAGCCCGGTTTTCATTCTTTGCGCGTCGAAGTTCCGGGCCGAGACGTCCGGATTCGTGCAAAGAGTGGCTTTTACAGCTCCTAAACGGACCAGTTCTGTCCGAGATACGCCTGATAAAGGGTTTGCAAGTATTGGCCAGCAGTTGACTGAACCCGTTTTCGAGGAGGAAGAGATGGTCGAGTTACGGTTTCGTATCCGGAACAGCGTGTTTACTCCACCCCAGGCCGTTCGCCGGTCCACGATACGTCCCCTGGCTTTGATGTGTCCGTCGATTGAAGAAGCCGCGCTCCTCGGCGAAGTGGACCACGCCGGCCGTCTCATTCCCCGGAAGGGCGTGTTTTTCATGTCAGCTCAGCGCACAGGTCCGGTTATCGAAGGTTTCGAGGACTGCGCCCTTGGCGAGTTCGTGAAAGCCCAACTCGAAGCGCTGGCGCAAAACGGTGAGCCCCCGGCACGCTGTGAAGTCCATGGCCTCGATCCTTTTCTCGACCTTGCCGAGCCCGAAGAGACCGAGCGCCTTCGCGACCTCATCAGTGTGTGTGAGTTTCGTGCCAACGAATTTACCCCGGAATCTGCCGTGCGCTTTTTGAAGGAGAGCGGGTTCTTCGATGAGTACATCATCGTCGGTGTGAAGCGCGGCAACGGCTGGCGCCGCTCCCGCTGCATCACGACCTTTGAAGGACGACCCGGCGATGCCGCGACGATCCTTGGCCACCTTGCCGAATACTTCGGAAAAGAGACGCAGGATGACAAACCCCACGACGACCGTCGAGCTTAACCTCGAAAAGATCGAGCGAACCTGCCCGAATTGCGGCGCGCACCTTGAAGAGCATAAGTGCGAACTGAAGTGCCCCGTCTGCCACTTTTTCAAATCCTGCAGCGACTACTGACGAACTAACGAGGCGCTCACAGTCAGCGGCGTCCTGCTTTTTGCTAGAGATCCGCAAATGCTGCTCCCCGTGTTTCACGTGAAGGCGGTGTACTACCCAAGTACGGACATTCATACAACGCGGGCGAGCATACAACGCGGGCGAGGATTGAAACATGGATGCAGGAATGCACCCGGCCTGCGCTAGGTAGCAGCGCCCGCGTGAAAGCGTGGGCGATTGCGCGCGCGACTTCCTCGGTAAGTCGCTTGAATCCGCCTACGGCCGCAAAGGTCAATAAAGAGGGCAATTTGGAGAAACACTCAGCCCAGAAACGGTATCGGATAAAACCGGAGGAAGAGGGATCAAGGTGGCAAGCACAGTCCAGGTCATGACGCCACTCCGGTACGACGACGGATAACGCCGAATCTGGTTAACCAGGGCACCCTGGCGCCACCTTCGCCGCCTTGTTCCTGGGACTCAATCCACTGTCCAGCTTCGTGCAGCAGGCGTCGCAGATTTCGGCTCAATGCGGTGTCGGAGTGTTTCAAGAGACATCGCGCCAAGCTTCCAGCCACGTTCGGACGGCATCGGAAGCTTGTATCAGTCGCAGTCGTAGGACGTGGTGATCATGGCTTTTTCCTTTCCAGCTTGCCAAAGCGGTCATCCACGTCGCTGATAAATTTCTGAAGCTGCTGTTCAGTTACTTCCTGAGCTGCGGCGGTGCGGTCTACCTGCAGAGTCAGCTTGTCGATATTGGTTCCCAGCCGGATCATGGCCTTACCGACGAACTCAATGTGATGGTCCAGCCGTGCATCGCTGTCTTTGTGCAGTTGCCGCAACTCGGCCATCTCGGCATCCGCTTTCGCATGGCGCGCTTCGGCCTGGGCCTGAAAGTGCACCTGACTTTCGGTCAGCGCACGTAGCAAGTTTTCAATCTTTGTGAATCGTTCTTCAGCGGACATGCTCACCTCCCGAGTGGTTCCCTTTGGCATGCCGCGCAGCAGGTCGGTGGATACCGGCCTTCGGCTTTGAGGTCCTGGCCGCGCGTTAAAGGCTATCTAAACACGCTTCCTCCCCCGCCTTCGACATTTCTTTCCGCTTCCTGCGCTCCAGTGCTGATGCACTCTTGCTCCGGTGCTTTGGATCGTGGCTTAATTCCTCTCTGTCCCCAACTCAGGGAATCACGCGGAGTTCAATGTACTCGGAGGATTCGCTTTGAATGTCTAACGGCACGCCCAGGCTTTCATAGCGTTCGAGGTAATCCGGATCCGTCCAGACGCCGTCAGCAGGATTTTGCCAGGCAAAAACCTTGTAGCGGCCTGGCGGAATGTTGGTTAACTGGAAGCGTCCTGTGTTTGACGAAGAAGCCGCAAGATACAGATCACGGCGGGATCGCGCTTCGGGAACGAGCACAATTACGGCGTTACTCACTCCGAGGTTACGGCCATCGAGTCTGCCACCATCCGTGGCGAGTACGATTTCCATCTGCTGGCTATTGCTTCCGTCGACACGGAGGCCGCTGCTCAGGACATCCATGTTCCCGTAACGCACGGCTTTGACGTATGCGCCGGGAATCCCTGAAACAGTGACGTGATAATCCCAGGGCATTACACCGGAAAGTGTAAACGTCCCATCCGCTTTCGCTGCAGTCGAGGCCGACGGCAAGTGGTTTCGGAATCGGGACAGAGTTCCGTCAATCGGTTGGGATGCATCGGGCGCCAGGCCGACGGACACTGTAGAGAAATCCGCTCTGGTTTCGTTTTGGTTATCGAGGACGATGCGGCCCGAGATGTCCGTTCCCGCCGAAACGGGAATGTCAAAGGCCCGCGTTTCTTTGCTGCGAATCTCCACCACGACTCTGCCGGCAAGCGGGCGATCGGTTCCCATGGCTGTGGCGCTCAGGAAGTACATGCCCGGCAGTACGGCGCGAAGATCGAAGGTTCCGTCCCTGGAATCAAAAAATCGGCCCCAATGAGAGTCAGGGCTGCCTGCGACGGGGAGGAGCAAAACCTGAGCCGCAGCAACTTTTTTGCCGCTTGCGCTGTTCGTGATGGTGCCACGCACGCGGCTTGTTCCTGTTTTCATCACCACGATATCGAGCCCATTGATAACCTGACTGTCCCCGAGCAAAATGACTTTCGCGGATTCGACAGGAACGCCCGGATAGTAGACGGTGGGATAACCTTCCACTTCTGAGATTGCGTTTGTACTGCTGGTAGAGGCACTGCGGTCGCGGAGCGACGGATTCGTGAAGAGAGAATCGGACAAGCCTTCAGTTCTCGGAGTGACGCGGATGTAGTAGCGGCCTGGGTTCAGATTGGTGAATCGATATTCACCTTGCAGGTTCGTTACTGTGTTTCCCGCTCGTTGAAGGTTGCGCCGCCCATCCACATAGGTTGGTCTCATGGCGAGCACACTGGCGCCTACCTGCGGCTTCCCTGAAGGATCGAGAATCTTCCCGCTGATTTGCGTGATGCCCTGGGCTGCGATCCGAACATCAGTGAGATGTTGGCCGGGTGACAGCTTAATCGGTGTCCATGGGCCGTGGGATCGCTCCTGGCCATAGGCAGTGGGCCATAGTCCACTGCCGGTCACAACAATCTGATATCCCTCGGCGGGAGGAAGATCCCTGAAAGAAAAACGACCATCCTCTCCGGACGTTGTCGTGCGGGATACGACTCTTGCACCTTCGACCACCGTCAATTCAACCGAGGCGTTGGCCACGGGTTTGCCCGTCGAATCATGAACGACCATGCCGTCGATGAAAGCGGTCGTGTTTTGCGAGACCACCGTCTGCAGCAACAGAGTCGCGAGCAGAAAGCCGAGTCTTGTCATTGGAACCCTTTCGTTATTCTATACTTGCTTTATAGGCATGCGTACCACTACCACGCTTACCGTTTTCCTGGCCGGCCTGCTCGGTGCGGCGGTGGGCTTTGGACAAGACCCGTTGTCATTGCGCGTGGATGTTTCGCTCGTCACATTGGATGCCGAAGTCACTGACTCTGCGGGACGGCCCGTGACCACCCTGACGAAGGAAGACTTTCAGATTTACGAAAATGGTACGCTTCAGGACCTTCGCAGCTTCGATTCGGTCGAAACTCCCTACAACATTCTGCTGCTCTTCGACTGCAGCCCCAGCACGCAGCCCGATTGGCCGTTTCTCGTTGAAGCCATGAACCGTTTCAGGCACATGCTGCGGCCCCAGGATCGGATGGAGCTTGCGCAGTTCGGCGGTGGATTCAAAGTGCTGCAGAAATGGTTTTTCCAGGCGGGCCAGGCTATCGACGTCGAGGTGCAGCCCAACAATCAAGTGTGCTGGGGAACCAATTTTTACGGCGCCCTGAGCCAGGCGATCGACGAGTTGAAGACGGTGAAAGGCCGGAAAGGCGTCGTTGTCCTCTCCGACGGAGGCCATGACCGCATTCCATTCCAGAGCGGGAATCGAACGCCGCTGGGCCGCCCGCGCTATGTCGACTCCGTCGATGATAAAGATTTTCAGAGAATCCATCGCTCCGTAGCCGGAGCCGATGTCGTTTTCTACTTTGTGGCAGTGAATACGGACCTCAATCCAGACGAATTCAATACGGAAGACATCTACAACAAGCAGCAGCTTCGATCTCGAATCGAGGTGCTGGCGTCTGCATCCGGGGGGCGCGTTGTCTTTCCAAAGAAGCCGGATGAGGTTGTGAAGCTGTACGAGCAACTGGCTCACGACCTGGGCACGTCCTACAGTCTTGGGTATGTTCCGGCGAATCCGGCAAGAGATGGCACGTACCGGAAAATCGAAGTGCGTCTTCGCGATCATTCCCTGCGCGTGCGGCAGTCCAGGGAAGGCTATCGGGCGCAGTAGATGTGTCCCACGGTTCTTGAATGGCGTATTCGGGTGGGAGTCCCCTCCTCTTGAGGAGGGGTGGCCGAAGGCCGGGGTGGTCAAGCCGGTTAAAATTTACAACCTTGATCTGAGATGAGATGTTGTAATCGAGCTGGCTGAACAGTGCGCATGCCCGACCACCCCGTCTGCGCGTCAGCCCGCTGGCTGTCGCGCAGCCACCCCTCCTCAAGAGGAGGGGACGCCCGCTCGAACACGTTCTCGTAGCTTCTCGTAGCTTCTTACCTCAAAATTTTTCCTTCAGCATTACTGCGAAGGGGTAAGCCGGATCTTCCCCCAGAATTCTGTCCAGTCTTTCTCGTGCTTCTTCCACCTGGCCGGCGTCGAAAAGGCGAGCGGCTTCAATGTACTGTCGATTCAGGTCGAATTGTTTTTCTGCCCGGCTCCAGGGAGTCTCGCCGCTTACGGGCTCCGGGTGATGCTCTTCGAGAAACTTGCGAAGAAGTGCGGATGCTGCCGAGTTCGTGGACGAAGAATTGATGGTCCCGAGGATCTTGTCTTCGAACTCTGGATCGCGGCAGCCTTGCACGACGTCCAGCAATGCGGCGAGATCTTCCTGATAATCCGCACTTTCGGCGTGCGCGCGTAATTCCTCCAACACAAGATCCGCGGTCGTCAACTCGTCGGCCTCGACAAAAAGCTGAAACCAGCGGAACGGGATATCTTCGTGGGGATGTCCCTGCAGGTTGTAGAGCATGTAATGACGCGGCAGCGGCCAGAAGGACTTGAGCGCCCCAAAAGCTTTCGCTTCGAGATCCTCGTCCAGCAATGGTTCCGAAACGGCATGCGCGAGCACGCGCGCGCTTACGGGCGATGGAGCGGCGCAGAGGACGGCCAGCGCAGTCTCCGCGGCATCACGATCGCCCGTGGACTCGAAAAGAAGATCCGCCGCCTCGCCGATCCGGTCGTCCCCTTCATTCGGCTGCACGCTTTCCAGGCGCGAGAGCAGGTACGCGGTATAGTTCCGGACCACTGCCGCCACATTGCAAAGATTGGCGTTGACGTCCTCGAGGGCACGAACGATACGAAGTGTCACAGTGCGGGTTTGTTCCGACGCCGCAGACCGTAGAATGCCCGCAAGTCTCGCGCGAACCTCTGGACGCTCTCCGATGTGGGCGCGCACTCCGCTATCTATGAGCGCACGAAACTCCGGGTCGTCGAAGGATGCGCGGTCCTCTTCGATAAGGCGATGGAGTTCGTACAGCACAAAGTCTTCGGCGTCGACCTCGTAGTCGAAACCCGCGAGAGCGGCTGCGGCTTTCTCCGCACCCTCGATGATCGAATCGGTTTTTTGTGGCCTCGGCATGGTTAGGCTCGCTTGAAGCGAACCTCTCCTCTGGCCGGATCCACGTGTTCGATGGTGACTTGCACGGTGCTTCCGGGTTCCGCGGTGCCGGGGTCCGGGAGCTTGCCGCGGAGGTAATAATCTTCCAGTTCCATTGTGCCTTTCCGATCGAGGATGATGGCGTTCAGAACGCCAGTCATTTTCTCACGGGCGAGATACTCGAGGAGCCAATAGCTGGTGGACCGCTCTTCCAGCGCGCGGATCTCGAGTTCGGCCGATTCGGCTGCCGCCAGCACCTGGAGAAGTTCTTCCCGAACGTGCGGAATCGGATTCTGCTGAAGCAACGCCGTGAACTGCCGTTGGGTGACCAGGTCCGCATAGCGTCGAATTGGCGAAGAAGCCTGGGTATATGCAGACAGCCCCAGCCCGGAGTGGAGGCCCGGCGTCAACGACAGCCTCGATCGCTTGAAGGTGCGCCGCACTTTGTCGAAGGCAACGGCCTCGTGAAGCGGCGCTGCCTCGACGGAAACGGCAGGACCCGCCGCAACCGAATCGCGCGCTTCCTGTGTCCGAAAGATCACGGGAAGGCTGTTGGCCGCCGCAAAGTCTGCCGCCAGCCCGTTCAAGAGCACCATCATTTCGCTCACCAGAACGCGCGAAGCCGAGTTGGGATCAACCTTCATGATTTTGATTCGCGCGCCCGACTCGCCGCGTCGAACGCGAATCTTCAGTTCCGGGCGGCGAAAGGTTATCGCTCCGTGGGCGGCGCGTTCCTGTTGAAGCCGAAGAGCGATTTGATGCAGCGGTGTGAGCGTCGGATCTCCGTGTTCGATCAGATTGTCGGCGGCGTCATAGGTGAGGCGGCGTCCGACGTGAATAGTGCTGAGAACCAATCGTTGACCAATGGGGCCGATACGATTGAATCCCGAATCGAAGCGTACTTCGGCGGTGAAGGCCGGACGATCCACGCCTTCCCTGAGACTGGCCAGGTCAGTCGACAAGCGCTCGGGCAACATGCGAGCAACAACAGTCGGCAGATAGATGGTTGACGTGCGGTGCCGCGCTTCCGTATCGAGCAGATCTCCTTTGGAAACGAACGCCGAGGCATCGGCAATGTGAATCCCCACGACGTATTCGCCGTTCTCCTGCCGGACGGTTAGAGCATCGTCCACCTCCAGGGTGTCTTCGTCGTCAATCGTGACAGCCGGAAGGTCCCGCAGGTCGAGACGCGAGGAGGCGTGCGCCGCGGGTAACAGCGAGGCGGCAGCTTCGATCTGGGCGCGTGGAAAACTTTCTCCAACACCAGCTATAGTGAGAAACCGGTCGGCAGCAGGATCGATTCGTCCCGCGCGCAGGAGGATTTCATAGGCTGCATCGCGGGCATGATTGACGCCGGCCAACTGTTCGAGGATGGGTCCGACGTCGTCACCGGTTCTGTGCCGCATCCACCCCTGAATCCGGTCGATCACAGGTTCCATATCCGGCGAGATCTCGCCTTTTCCTCTGAGGAGACGATGTACGGCGCTCGCGAGCCTTTCTTTGGACTCCTCACGCTCGCGTTGCCGGAGGCGACGTGTCTGTTCCGAGGCCACCTGCTCTGCGGTCCTGGGCACAAAGCGCAGGCCGTTGCGTTTGAAGAACAGCGTGTCTTCGGACAAGGCGTGAAAAACTGCCGACGCTGTTTCAGGAGTGGATTCCGAGAAAAAAAGTTCAGAGAGTTCGATGGGAAGAAACTCACGCCCATGAGGTCCCAGGGATTGCCATAGAAGCTCAACATCTACCTCGGACTGACGGGATCGAACCTTCTCCAGAATTCCTTTTGCGAGAGTCGGGAATTCGCTCTCCCGGGAAGGGCAGTGCACTATGGCGACGCGGTCGCCGTTGACGCTGACATGACGTCCGCGGGGGTCGATAACTTGAAGGCGGTCGCGCTCCTGTTTTCGGACGTAGCCTGGCCGCAGCTCATCCGCATCGAGGAATTCAATGATCTGACCTTCAAGGAACATGAGAAGATTTGATCTCCTATACGAGAACAGATTATGTCAAACCCCATGCTGAGCCCCCTAACGGGTTCGGGACTTCGAATCGAAAACAGGACGGAGCTCGACGAGTTCCTCTCGCGCGACGACGCCGCTCGCCTCATCAGGACCGCATCGTTCGAGGAAGTTTTCTTCACCGTAAAGGCCGTCGGGCTGGCCGATAGCATGGATCTTCTTCCCATCGTTACCGGAAGGCAGATCTGCGGCTTCATCGATCTCGATTGCTGGAGGAAGGATCAATTCGTTCGCAAGCCTTTCATGGAGTGGATCGTCGCATTCATTCAATCCGGTCCGGAGGACACGGCAAAGGCGCTCAGCGGCGTCGACGAATATGTGATTGCTCTTTTTCTGAAGGAACTCATTCACGTTTACGAAGTGGATCGCGACGATCCGCCAGACGATAACGAAATGACGATGACCCCGGACAGCAGGTTCGGTGTGCAGCCCATCGAAGACGGAGAGCCCACCACCGTCGGCATGCTGATCCTGGACGCCCTGTTCAAATTCAACCCCCACCTCGGCACGCGCATTCTCACCCTGGTGCGCTATACAACGCGGCTCGAGCTGGAAGAGACGGGCTACGACAATAAGAACCGCCGGTTGGAGGTCCATGGATTCGTCGACTACTACGAGGCCATGTCGATTTATGCCGGAGCGGCTTCCAGAGGCTCCTCGGCGGATCGCGATCCCGAGATCGAAGCAATCGCCGGAGAAGAAACGACGGGGAATCTCCCGTCCGTGTTTGTCGATTCTCTTTCTGGCGCAAGTCTTCTTCTCAAAGCGCTGGAGTCGGTCTCCGATCCGAGGGAATCGGAGCGCGTGGCACACGAACTGACCGCGCTCGGCAACCGGATTCTCTCGGCGAATCTGGTCAACCTTGGGGAACTTGAAGGCGTCCGTCCCGCACTGGAAGAGATGCGAGACATGTTGACGATCGGCCTGGAACACCTGACCGGCGGACAAACCGACCGGGCGTCCGAGGTTCTTCAGAAGAGCTACATTCAAACAATCTTCAGGGTTGGTTTCGATCAAATCGCGAAGCTTCGAACTGACGCGGATGCGCTCCTGGGTATGCCAGGGTTTGGACCCGAGTTGCTCGATGCGACAGACCAGGAGTTCATCGAAGCCCTGCGCCGCTTCAAGCCGTTGCTGATCGAAGAGGGGCGTTATCGCAGCTTTCGCGCCATGGTGGACGTTGATAAGGCGCGTGGCAGGTTGCAGGCGCTCACGAAGATGGCGAAGGCCTTCCTGCCTCACCTCGTGCCGGCCGGTTCAACCTTTGCCCGCGCTTTCAATACGGCAACCGTGAGAGCCGTCCTTTATGGCAAATTCGAGACCCTGCCCCTGCGCTCGCACGAGCTTCGGGATCTGGAAACCTGGCTCAAGGAAGGATTTCAGCCACCGGAGATTGAGGTCCCTGCAGATCTGAAGCCTTTTGCGGAACGATGGTGGGCTGAACTTGAGGCGGAACTCGCTCCGCTGGCAGGAAAGCGAATCGATCCGCGTTTCGTTCAGGTCATTCTGGTGGAGCTTTGAAGACACTGATTCTGGCAGGAGGCTCTGGCGGCCTCGGCGCTGCGCTGGCGCGGCTAGCAGTGGAGCGGGGCTACAAGCCGGTGATCGGGTATCGGGGAAATCACGAACGAGCCGGAAAGCTTGCTGCCGAGTTGGCAGCTCCGACGGTAGCCGGGGACATCGCTGAAGAATCCGTGCGTGACCGGTTGATTGAGGCCGCTCGCGGCGCAGGCGAACTTTACGGCCTGGCAGTTTTGTCGGGAGATCCCGCGCGTGTCCCGATCGAAAAAGCAACTGCAGACGATCTGCTGGCATCCATGAGGGTGAACTTCGCAGGTCCCGTCCTGATGGCGCGCGACTTTGTTGCGGCGTTGGGAGAGCAGGATGGGAGCATTGTGCTGACGTCCACGATGCAGGGCGTTGGCATCTTCCCAGGCAGCACCGTCTACGCCGCGCCCAAGGCCGCGCTCGTTCACGCGGCGAAGATCCTCGCGAAACAGTGGAAGGTTCGCATCAACGTCGTCGCCCCGGGTGTTAACGATGCAGGAATGGCCGAGCAGAGCGTGCGCAGCGGCAAGTACGATTCTTTCCTGAAGCGGAAGATCATTCCCCGATTTGGCAAGCCCGAAGACATCGCCCGGGCGATGTTGTTTCTCCTGGAGCCCGACAACTACGTGACGGGTCAGGTACTGACCGTGGATGGAGGGCTGAGCCTGAAGATGTAGGTCTCCCCAAATGACAATTGAACATTGAACAATGACAAAGCATTTCTCTGTGTTGATTCAGAGGGAACGGGTGCTTTGTCATTGTTCGACTGGGTAATTCGGGGCCGTGCTACTCGAACCCCGAATTCGTACTTCAGAATTCAGGGTTCGAGTAGCACGGCCCCGAATTACCCAGTCGTCATTGTTCAATGTTCAATTGTCATTTGTCATATGGGCCCCGAATCACCTAGAAAGCCAACTTCGCGCCGAGCAGGACCTGCCTCGCGTCGGTCAGCGGCAGCCAGACCTGCTTGCCAAAGTTGACGTCGCTCATGTTGTTGACTGGGTTTGGAAAGTTGTCGTGATTGAAGACGTTGATGAAGTCTCCCCGGAGTTGCAGTTTTTTCTCTCCGGGCAGCGTGAACCGCTTCATGATGCTCATATTGAAGTTCGCATAGCCCGGTCCGCGGAATGTGTTTCTGCCGAGATTGCCGCCCGTCGGCATGGAGTCTCGAAGAAACGTTATTGTCCCTGTGGTGGGATTCTCCACGAATGGCGCTGAAACTATTCCTGTGCCATTCAATGGGATTACGAAGGTTCGGAGATTTTTGGTGACGGGGTCCAGCGTGATGATTCCGCCAGGATTGTAATTCGGGCGCGATCCCGCCGTGGCGCCATTGCCGACCGCGTCTACACCTGTTCTGATCGTAAAGGGCTGCCCGGACTGCATCTCAGTAAACCCACTCCACTGCCATCCCTTGAAAATCTGATTCATTATCGAGCCCGTATTGCCGAACCACGGGATGTCATAGCTGTAGTGAATGGTTGCGCGGTGCGGCCGGTCGAAAACAGATCGGGACCAGTCGTTATTCTTGTTGAGGAAGTCCTGGGGTATCTGCGGAGTCGAACCGGCCAGGCCACCGTCCACTGTCGCGCTGAGTACCGGGGCGTCATTTGAGAATTCTTCGCTGTCGCTGAGGGTTGAACTCCACGTGTAGTTTGCCCCAAAGCGCAGTCCGAAGGCAGTGTGCCCGCTGACCTGCACATATGCCCCGTTATAGGAGTTGCGGCCCGTTGTTTCCAGTAGCGCTCTGTTGCCCCAATTCGGATTCATTCGGCCAGAATCGCTGGCGTTTGCACCTCCGGGAGACTTCGGAAAGCCTGCCGGATCCTGGCATGTCGAGAGATTGGCGGATGTGCAACCCGCGATCACAGCCGCGGCCTTGGCCGGGGTCAAGAAGCCTGGATTGGCTTGGCTTTGCCGGACAAGGTGATACGAGCGATTTCCGTTGTAGCCCAACTCCAGCACGTAGTTTGAATGGATTTGGCGCTGAATCGACAACGTCCAATAGTGCGATGTCGGACTTTGCGCGTCGGCCGGAATGTTGATAAGCACGGAACTCGACGTCAATGTGGGACTCGTTACCTTCGCAGGCAGCGTCGGGAAAGCGTCCGTTATTCCCGAAGTGAAGGACTGTGAGTCCTGGCGGGGGTAGTTTTGTGCAGGTCCGGATGAGATCAAAGAATAGAACAACTGGTCATAACCGATTCCAAATCCGCCTCTGATGGAGGACTTGCCGCTGCCGAACAGTTTCCCCAGCAAACCGGATTCTTTGTCCGGGCTGTAAGCGAAGCCCAGACGCGGTCCCCAATTATTCTTGTCCCGTTTCGTGGGCCCAGGTGCAATGGCATTCAGTACTTGTGGAGTCGTCGCGCCGAGGAATCCGAGGGGCACCGAGTTGGTTTCATAACGCAAACCAATGTTGGTTGTCAGGTTTCTCGTGATTTTGAAATCATCTTGAAGGAAGTAAGCCTGCCGCACTTGATGAAACTGGTAGCGAAACGGCGCGCTCAGCAGATACACCAGGTTAGACGGCGAGCTATTCATGAAGTTCTCGAGGCTTGTGAAGGTCCAGTTTCCCCTCGAGTTTGCGGCGTTGTTGCTTATCAGTTTGGTTCGCGCGATATCGACGCCCAGTTTCAAAGAGTGCCGCGACCGGATATAACTGCTGACATTCTGGAACTGATAAGTCTGCTCGAGGCGTTCCTGAGGAAAGCTTGCACTGCCTCCGATCTGAAATGCGCCCGTAATTTGGATCGTCGGCGTGACCTTATCTCTTTCCTCGAACGATGGGAACAATCGGGTGTAGGAGACGCGGGCTTCATTCACAAAATTCGAACCGATGCTTTTTGTGTAACCCAGGAAGTGGTTTTGCGCGAGGTACTTGTTGTCGACACCCCACCGCCCGTCGAAGGCAAGGAAGCCGCTGGACAGAGGTGACTCCCGATGGTCGATGTGACCGCGATAGGTAACCCGATCAGTATCGGTTATCTGGTGATCGACCCGAACGAGGCCATACCAGATGTTCTGGAGCGTGGGTATGACGGGCCTGAACGTGCCCATCTGAACTCCGGTTCCGTTCACAGTAAGTGTGCTGGTGCTGTCGAAATTTGCAATTCGGGATTGCACGTCCGGCAGGAAGCTTATCGCCTGGAGCATCGCCTGGCGGCTTGCGCTGGACTGTCCGGATCGCAAGGGGACAGTTTGCAGTGCCGCAAGGCCGGCAGCTGTTGGAATCGTGACGGCGGATTGAGCCCGCGGTCCGGTTCGCAACAAATTGCCCTGAAGCAAGCCAAAGACGAATGTCTTGTTCTTAATGATCGGTCCGCCGAAGTCTCCACCGAACTGGTTGTCCACCAATCGTGGCGGAGTCTTCTGTCCGGCGATCCGGCTCGATAGCGAGAGCGGTTCGAGAGCATTCCCCCGATAGAATTCCCACACTTCGCCAGTGTAGTTGTTGGTGCCGCTTCTCGTGATCACGTTGATCTGTGCTCCGATGTTCCGGCCGTATTCGGCAGAGAAGGTTGCGGCCTGGACGTCCACTTCGCGGATAGCTTCCGGCGGTGTAAACAGAGCCGGAAGCGTGACGCTCTGATCGTTGTTGTCGGTGCCGTCGAGCATGTAGTTGTTTTCGCGGCCGCGGTGTCCATTCGCAGATGTCTCATTCTGGAAGAGCACGCGGGCAATGCCCGGAGTGAACAGAGCATATCGGAGGGCATTTCGCGAACCTGCAGGAACGAGGCTCGACGTACCCAGTGGAATTTCGTCCAGGATCTGCCGGGGCAGTGTAAGTCTTACAGTTGCGCCCGTCTTGTCGAGATCGACCCCCGCGACCGTGACGTTTATCTCAGAGGATACGGCGCCAACCTCGAGGTTTGCGTTTACCGTCGTGTCCTTGGAGGAGGTAACTTCGACGCTTCCGACCTTCTGCGTCTTGAATCCGGCCTTGGTGAATTCAAGGGCGTATGTTCCTGCGTCCGCTGGTACACGGTAGACACCTACGATGTTCGTGGTCGCGGTTTGGACCAGACCTGTTTCCTGGTTTGTGATCGTGACCTTCACATCCCCAACCGTCGCGTTTTGGGCATCCAGGGCTGTGCCCACAATGCCTCCACGGTACATCTGCGCCTGAGCTGCAGGCGTGAAGAGCGCCAGCATCGCCAGTGCCAACCCCAGTATTGGGATCAACTTAGAGATACTGTTGCTGAAAATTCTGGGCATACATGATCCTCCGCGGACGCACAAGGCAGTAGCGTTCAACCTCTTGGGTAGGGGGTGGCGTGACCGGAACCGAGTGTCGGACAGCCTGGGAACAATTGAGGAGGCTCCTGCCTATTCTTTTTTGGTTATCGAGGCTTTTTCCTTTCCGCAATCCTGCGCGTTTTTCCCAGTGAGAAAAGCCTCTCTCAACGAGTTTCATCTTACTATCAGGCCTTCCTATGTCAAGCAATCATTAGGTTTGTGGGAAGTCTGGTATAGTCTAGGCGTTCCAAAAAACAACTCTATGGAGGTTAGATGAAATTAAGAACCCTAAGTGTGATTTGCCTGCTGGCAGTCCTCGCCATCGCAGTCCCAATGCTGGCCCAGCAGAAGAGTGCCGCTCCTGCCGCTTCGGCCGATCCGTTGACCGGCACATGGGCGGGCGATTGGGGGCCGAACGCCGGCGATCGCAATGAGGTAAATGTGGATCTAAAGTGGGATGGCAAAGCCTTGACGGGAACTGTCCATTCCATCAATTACAAACGGGACGATGTCACGATCTCAAAAGGTACTTATACGGCTGCGACCAACAAGGTGCACCTGGAAGCCGATGCCAAGAATCCGCGTGGTGGACAGAATGTTCACTATGTTATCGACGGCACGCTTGCCGGTAAGACCATGAGCGGTTCCTGGAACCACGACGCCAGCAAAGGCGACTTCAAGCTGACAAAAAAGTAGGAGCCCCGGAGCTGTCCACGGTTTCCGGTAGGCTGGTACCCACGAGGTCATTGAATTGAAATGGGACAGCCTGCAACGCTAGTGGTCGATATCGAAACTGTTGGACAGGATCAAGAAGCGATTCCTGCCAGAGCACGGGAAATCCTTTTGGACGTTGAGACTGACGAAGATCGTCAAAAAGTCATCGATTGTCTCGGATTAGACCCGTGCACTGGCAGGATCATCTGCATCGGCGTTCACTGGATTGAACTCGACAGGTCCCGCGCCTATTGCCAGCCCGACGAGAGGGAGCTTCTGGCCAACTTCTGGAACGACATCGGCCAGATCCGGCCGCAGCGCTACGTCACCTTCAACGGCAAGTCCTTTGACTTTCCCTACATCAACATTCGAAGCGCTATCCACGGCGTCCCGATTCCACGCGACGTGGTTTTGGATACCCGGCGTTTTTCCACGGATCGCCACTTCGATGTCCGCGAAGTTGTCACAAACTACGAACGCTACAGAAAAGGCACACTTGAATTCTTCTGCGAGATTTTCGGAGTGCCATCGCCGAAAAACGGCATCACCGGAAAGAATGTCGGCGAGTACTTCAAGGCCGGGAGGCTCGAGGAGATTGCCAAGTATTGTCTCGGGGATTGCAAGGCGACGGCTGAGCTGTACATGAAGTTGAAAAATTACTACCGGTAGGAAATTTGAGCCACGGACGGCGCGGACAAAACGGACAAGTTCGCTTCTTCAGATGGGGGTAATTCAGGGACGGTCACCAAATTCGCGCGAGCCATTTCCATTTCGGAAGATGTATGTCGCGAATTTGGTGACCGTCCCTGAATTACCCCCCTTCCCTTTGTCCGTGTAATCCGTGGCTAAAAATTCCCGAGCCTCACGCCGGGATAAATGTTAGAAAGGATGCATGCCGGCGTATCTGTCTTCGATACTTCTGCTGTCCTTCTGCTGGATCGCTTCTCTGGCGATTCTTCTGATTTTCCTGGAGAGCTGGTTTGGTGTGACGGACCGCAACCGTTTTGTGGCGCGCCGGGCTTCGGGAGCTTATGGAGTCTGCTCCGTATTCCTGATCATGCGGGGCTCAGCGAAGGATCTCGAAAGCACGGTTCGGTCCATTTTTGCGCAATCCTATCCGTTCGTGGAACTCTTCCTTATCTATCCGGAAGAGGATGACGTTCTTGCCGCGCTCGCGCAGGAGTTCCTCGCCTTAAGGACACATTCTGCAGTGCGCCTTATGGCGGTCCCCCATGCCGTGGAATCCTCGGCTGATCGCATCCGCGCTTTGGAACATGCCCAGCCCTCTGCCCGCGGCCGCTGGTACGTGGTGGTGGATAGCGGAGTTGTGCTGGATCGGTTCGCGATGGAAGCCTCCATGGAGTTTGCGGGAACTGGCGAGGTAAGCGCGCTGGCGCTGAGGCCGGGCACGCAAGCATCGTCCCGGATTCACCGAGTACTGGCGCCGGCGATGGAATATCTCTTCCAGATCATGCGAGTGGTGGAGCGGAGGCGGGTACGCTCGCGGCAGATGATTCTGAATGCATCCTATCTTCTGCTGAATCGAGAAGCCTTCGAAGTGGTACATCGGATCAACCGCATGCCCGGCATATTGAACGAGGCCGGCTGGAATCTCTGGAGCTACCAGATGGAAGGACTCCGGACGTTCGATGGCGACGGCTCACGCTGGCTCTGGTGCGAGATTGGCCTGGGCACATGGCCGAATTTTGCGGACCTCGACCGGCGAGTCACGCGTCACTCTGCAAGCGTGATCTGGACCGCGACGCTGGCGTCGCTGATTCCCATCGCCGGCCTGGTCTACGTCTCCTTTGTGCCGATGGCGACATTCTGGGAAGCGAGTATTCTGGCGCTTTCCACCGTCAGCTATACCCTCATGACGATCAGCTACTTTCTCTACGCAAGAAAGCTTCACGCAGCAACCTGGTTCGCTCCGCTCTGGTTTCTGGTGCAGCCTGTCGCAGCCGTTCTGACGTTTCTAGGTGTGCGGAAATCCCTTGCCCTCCCGCGACCGGGCCAGGCGACAGTCTCTCCCAACGATCGCGAATCCCGTTCGAACAAGCGCGGCGGCGGCCGCTCTCGCGAAACGCTTAGGTAGATAGTTATCCTTATCTTCGTTTTGCTCTTTTGAGAGTGCTTGCGGGAATGCGAGCGTTTCGAACCTGACCGAGATTATAGAACACTGCAGTTCCGGCCATGACCGCCGATAATGCCGATGCGATCAGTCCAATGTTATTCCCGGTCCCCGCGTACTTCATGAGGAAGTAAACCGTAACCAGGAAGAGAAACACGGAGCCTGCAGCCAGCAGCAGTCGATAAGCGAGGGTGTCACGAAAGGGCATGACACTTTCCTTCTTTTTGATTCTCAAGCGTCCCATGGCCGGTATTATGTCAAACATGGGCCTCGAGGAGTACAAACGCAAACGCCGCTTTAGCGAAACGCCCGAACCCGAAGGCAAGATCAAGAAGGCTGCGGGAAACACCTTCGTCATCCAGAAGCATCGCGCCACACGTCTTCACTACGACTTTCGCCTTGAGATGGAGGGAGTGCTGCGATCGTGGGCGATACCGAAGGGCCCGTCTTTCAACCCTGCAAACAAACGCCTCGCTGTTCAGACCGAAGACCACCCCATGGACTACGGTGGCTTCGAGGGCGTGATTCCGAAAGGCAATTACGGCGCCGGAAAAGTGATCGTGTGGGATAACGGCACCTACGAGATGGTCGATCCGGCGACGCCCGAGAAGGGATGGGAGAAGAAGAAACTCCATTTCATCCTCAAGGGCAAGAAGATGAAGGGGGAGTGGGTGCTTGTGCGCGGCTCGCGCAACCCCAACGAGTGGATCTTTTTCAAAGTCCGCGACAAGTTTGCCACGACCGATGGAGATGTCACCGAGGACCGCCCCGAATCGATTCTCTCGGGCAGCCTCGTGGAAGAAATCGGCGAGCCCGCTAAAAAAAAAGTTCCACGGACACGCGGCATTGGTTCACGCCGGTTGAAAGCGAACTCGAACGCCTCGGTGTGAAGACGTCCGCCAGGACGCCGATGCCGAAAAACATTCAGCCCATGCTGGCCACGCTCTCCGATCAACCGTTTGACAGTCCGGAGTGGATTTTCGAATTGAAGATGGATGGAGTGCGCGCCCTCACCGTCAAGGAAGGCGACCAGCTCCAGATGAAGACTCGAAACGACCGGCCTCTCGCTGAGCGCTTTCCGACACTTGCCGCTGCGCTCAGGGAACTGCCCGCGGATTCAGCCGTGATCGATGGCGAGATCGTGGCTCTCGACGAAAGGGGGCATTCGCATTTTGAGTTGATCCAGCCGCGTATCCATCTTTCACGCGCCCACGACATCGCAGAGGCCGATGAACGCATTCCGGTCTACTACTATGCCTTCGACCTGCTGTACGTGAACGGCTACGACCTCAGGCGCCTGCCTCTGGAACATCGAAAGGCTGTTCTTCGTAAACTGATTCCGGCGAGCGGCGGTTGGATTCGCTACAACGACCACGTGGAGGCGCGCGGCAAGGATTTCTTCGACGCCGTGTCGAAACACAAGCTCGAGGGGATTGTTGCGAAGCATCGCGAGAGCCCGTACCAGCAGGCGCGCTCGCGCCATTGGCTGAAAATCAAGACTCAGCACACGGACCATTTTGTCATTGCCGGTTTCACGCCGCCGGAGGGGTCCCGCAGATACTTTGGAGCGCTGGTGCTCGGGTTGTATGACCGGGATGGCGATCTCATTCATGTCGGCAGGGCCGGTGGCGGCTTCGACGACAAGACCCTCATGGAAGTCTGGCATGAACTCAAGCCGCTGGTTGTCCCGAAACCCGCCTTGAAGGAGATTCCCGCGGAGATCCGGAAAGCGACCTGGGTACGGCCAAAACTCGTATGCGAAGTGCGATTCAGCGAATGGACCAGCGCGAACCAGCTGCGCGCGCCGATCTTTCAGGGGTTGCGGGACGACATTGACGCCGAGGATTGCACGCTCGAGGAATCTGTTCCATCGAAGCCAGCAAGCCCATCGAAGCGACCAGGGCCGTCAGGAAAAGTCAGGAAGACTGCGCCCCCGGGTGTCCTCACCCGCGTGGAGCTTACGAATCAGGACAAGGTCTACTGGCCGGAAGACGGCTTCACAAAAGGCGACCTCATTCGCTTCTACGATCGAATCGCCCCATACCTGATTCCTCATCTTCTGGACCGGCCGCTTGTTTTCGACCGTTATCCCGATGGAATACACGGCCAGCACTTCTATCAGAAGGATGCCCACGACTACACACCGGATTGGATCCGCACCCAGGAGATCTGGTCGTCGGATACCGATCGGTTCATCCGGTACTTTGTCGGAGCGGACCGCGAACAATTGATCTACATCGCGAACATGGGCGCGATCTTTCAGAATCCGTGGAGTTCGCGGGTGCAGTTTATCGAGTCTCCCGACTATGTAATCTTCGATCTGGATCCGATGGATGCGCCTTACGCCGCCGTCCAGGAGGTCGCCATCGTGCTGAAGAGCATTCTGGACGAACTGCACCTGCGTGCGTACCCGAAGACTTCCGGCGCCTCCGGCATTCATGTCTACCTGCCGATCCTGGAGAATCGCTTTACTTATGAAGATGTCCGCGTGTTTGCGGAGGCCGTAGCTCGAGTTGTCGTGCAGCAGCTCCCGGAGATTGCGACCGTAGAGCGAGTCGTGCGTAAGCGAAAAGTGGGATCGGTTTACGTGGACTACCTTCAGAACGTCAAAGGCAAGACAGTGGCGTCCGTGTACTCGCCGCGCGCGGTGCCTGGCGCCTGCGTCTCAACACCGCTCAAGTGGACGGAATTCAAGAAGCCTCTCGATGCGAGGGATTACACGATCGTCACGGTTTTCGATCGACTGGAAAAGTATGGGGACCTGTTCGCGCCGGTGCTGACAGACCGGCAGGATATTTCCGGGTTCCTGAAGGTGTTGAAGAAGTGAGCCGATGTGGTTTCCGGGCTTCCAAATAACAAATCACAGAGGGGAAATGAGGGACAGAGAGCAATTAGCAGCGCGGTTTCGTCAAGACTGCGGATCCCACGCTAATTGCTCTCTGTCCCTCATTTCCCCTCTGTGATTTGTTATTCGAAGAAAGCGACCAATGCCGTCTACGGCGTGGCGATGTGCTGAATAGTTACCCCTTTTTGTTCTATATTCCTCGGTGCATGCCTGACGAAGACGTTTCCCGTTACCGGCCGGATTTCGCTCCTGGCAACTGGTCCGCGCGCGACCTGCATTTCCTGGAGGCGTTCGCCAGCAATCCGCAAGGGATCATCTCGGTCCTGCGGAATCTCCCGCCGGAAATAACCGGGGCGCTGTGTTCGCGCGCTTCGCGGGCCTCCGGCTCGCTCTTTGAAGTTCTCCTGAAGGAATATCTCTATCCCATCGTGAATGGCGACGACGCGGCTGTCGCGCAGGAGCTGGAAGACACGGTCGCATTCCTCAAGGATCGCGGTTTCAAGAACATCCTCAATAATCAGCGCGCTCAAGCGTTCTATTCGAAGTGGCTTTCGCAATACGGCGACGATTCCATCGCGCAGATCACCGGCACGCACGTCATCGTGTGGGGAATTTCGCAGGTCGCGATGAAGTTCATCGAAGACCAGCGCCTCGGGCTCGAGCCTATTGAGAAATCCACGCGTTACGTGAATTTTGGCTCGAAGGTTGGTGGCCGTTATCTTTACTACATCCCCCGGCCCGACCTTGAACGCTGCGGCCTGCTTGGTGAGTATACGCGGGCGATGGATCACCTTTTCGATACGTATGTTCAGCTGCTCGGACCTCTTCAGGCCTGGCTGAAAGCGAACTTCGACGAGAAGGACACCATTCTTGAAAAGAAAGCTTTCGACACTCTCCGCGGCCTGCTCCCCATGTCCACCCTCGGACAAGTCGCATTCCGGGGAAATGCTCAGGCTTTCGAGTATCTGATCAACCGAACCAGCAAACATCCGCTCGGAGAATTGCGCTGGTTCGCCAGAGAGTTGAAAGGCGAACTCGACAAGGAAATCCCGTCACTGCTGCTGCGGGTCGCGGATGAAAAGTCGCAGGATTATCAAACGTATTTGAACCGCCGGTACGAGAACGTGCGCACGTTTGCCGGTGCGCCGGAAATCGAACGCGCGTCCCGAGCGGAAGTGCAACTGGTGGAGTTCGATCCCGAGTCGGAAACCAGGATTCTTGCAGGAATTCTTTTCCAGCAATCCCATGGAACCTGGGAGCAGGCAATTAATCATGTGCGGACCCTAAACGAGGACGATAGGCGGAAAGTCTTCGATGCGTACGTTCCCGCTCGCAAGGGGCGCTGGTACAAGGTGGGCCGCGCTTTCGAGAACGCTTATATGCGGTTTGAAATCGTGATGGACATCGGCTCGTATCGCGATCTGCATCGCCATCGCATGATGACTCAGGAACGGCAGACTTTTTCGACCCACCACGGATTTTCAACCCCCGTCGAACTCACACAGGCCGGAGTTGCCGCCCCGTTCGAAGAAGCGATCGAGCAGGCATCGGCTCTTTTCCTGAAGCTTGAGGCCGTGGATCGCGATCTTGCGCAATACGCCGTGCCGCTGGCCTCCCGCGTGCGCTTCTATCAGTGGCAGAACTTCCGCCAATTATTCTGGGAGGCGGAGTTGAGGACGATTTCCCAGGGTCATCCCGATTACCGATTCATCGAGCATGAGAAGTATCGATTGATTCGTGAACGGTTCCCGCTGATCGCCAGCTACATGCTGGTCGACACCGAGGATTATGCGATCGCCCGCCGGGGCACGGAGGACAGAATTATCGACAAGGAAAAACGGATCATCGAGCAGTTACGCAAGCTCGGTGAAACTTAGGCACTGAATTCGGGTGCGGGGGTAATTCGGGGCCGGGGGGTAATTCGGGGCCGTGCTACTCGAACCCCGAATTCGTAGTCCAGAATTCGGGGTTCGAGTAGCACGGCCCCG
>Ga0134121_10000685_pt1 | contig 36484 bp, 33 predicted proteins | sample KB301_FD_96463 | JGI IMG/M metagenome (GOLD analysis project Ga0134121, IMG submission 96463) | Terrestrial soil microbial communities without Nitrogen fertilizer from Kellogg Biological Station, Michigan, USA - KB3-0-1 | ecosystem: Environmental > Terrestrial > Soil > Unclassified ...
GCCTGGTCGATCCGCTGCACGTCGCCTTCTTCCGTCCCGGGGAGCCCTACCAGACGGCGCATCCGTGCGGTCTCGGCGACGAGGGGAGCGCCCTCGTCCTGCGCGAGGATCTGTTCGCCGACCTTCTCGCCGCGCGCCTTCCCGAGGCGGCGGACGATCCGCGGCGGCTGGACGCCGCCGGCCCCTGTCCCACGCCGGCGCTGCGGCGCCACCTGTCGCTGCTGCGCGCGCTCGACTCCGGCCCGGTCGATGACGGCGCCGTCGAGGAGACGGCGATCGGCGTCGCCGATGCGCTCCTGGCCGCCGTCGCGGGTCGGAGGCGCGCGACGCCGGCCGAGGCGCGGCGCGCGCACCGGGATCTCGCCTGGGCGACGAAGGAGCTGCTGGGACGGGAGTTCCGGCGCCCGCTGCGGCTCGAGTCGATGGCCGCGCGGCTCGGCGTCACCCCGGCACATCTCTGCCGCGTCTTCCGCAGGATCACCGGATCGTCGATCCACGCTTACCTGACCCGCCTGCGGCTGCGCGCCGCGCTCGAGCCTCTCGCCGCGGGGGCGCGGGACCTGAGCGGCCTGGCGCTCGACCTGGGCTTTTCGAGCCACAGCCACTTCACCGCCGCCTTCAGGCGCGAGTTCGGGATCCCGCCCTCGGCCTGCCGCGTGCCAACCCGAGCAGGATTCTGATAGCGCCGAAGCGCGAATCGGCGTATCACTCCCGCGGTGGTCCCCCGGTCCGGAGACCGACATGCAACCCGACATTCCGTTTCGCCGCCCCGGCGCGGTGCGCCGTCGTGCCCTGTCCACGCTCGCCGTCGCCGCGCTCCCCGCGGCGCTCCTGCTCGCTCGGGTCGTCACCCGAGCGGCCGAGCCCGCTCCGCCCGCCCCGGGCGTGGCCGAGGCCCTGGCCAAGGTGCAGGCCGGCGATCCCGCCGCCGCCATCGCCATCCTGAAGGAGGTCACGGCGAAGGAGCCCGCGAACGCGCGCGCCTGGCGCGTGCTCGGGTATGCCAGCCTCAAGGCGAAGGACGGCGACGCGGCCATCGCGGCGTACCAGCGCTCCCTCGCGCTCGAGCCGGAGTTCCCGCAGGCGATGTACAACCTCGCGGTCGGCTACGCCTTCAAGGGAGATCGCGACAACGCCTTCGCGTGGCTCCAGAAAACCGCCGCCACGCGCAAGGTGGACATGACCCAGATCGAGGCCGACGCCGATCTCGTGTCGCTGAAGGACGACGCGCGCTTCCGCGCCCTGCTGCCGACGCCCGAGGAGTTCGCGCACCCCTTCGTCGACCCGGCCGTCATTCTCAAAGAATGGGACGGCGAGGCGATGAACGATCAGTTCGGCTGGATCGCCCGCAACATCGGGGACGTGGACGGCGACGGCGCCAACGACGTGGTCACCTCGGCGCCCACCCGGGCGATCGACGGCAAGCCCGCCGGTCGCGTCTATGTCTACTCGTCGCGCAGCGGCCGGCTGCTCTGGTCGGCCGACGGGCGGCCGGACGATCAGCTCGGCACCGGTGTCGAAGGAGCCGGCGATACGAACCACGACGGCATTCCCGACGTGGTGGCGGGGGCGCCCGGCGGCGGTCGCGCCCTGGTCTATTCGGGGCGGGACGGGCAGGTCCTGCTCACCCTCGCAGCCGAGAACAAGGACGACTCCTTCGGCCGGCACGCCTCGGGCGCGGGTGACGTGGACGGCGACGGGTATGCCGACGTCATCGTCGGAGCGCCCGGCAACGACGCCGGCGGCCAGGACGCCGGCCGCGCCTACGTCTATTCCGGCAAGACCGGCCGTCCGCTGCTGACGCTCACAGGGGAGCGCGCCGGCGACGGTTTCGGCAGCACGGTGGCGGGCTGGGCCGACCCGAAGCGGCGCTTCCTGATCGTCGGCGCGCCGGCGGCCGGTGCTTCGAAGCACGGCCGCACCTACGTCTACGACACGCTGACCGCGAAGCCGAAGTTCGTCATCGAGGCCGACGACACCGGTAACGCCCTCGGCATGATGTTCGTCTCCGTCCTTGGAGATGTGGACGGCGATCGCGTTCCGGACATCTACGCCTCCGACTGGTCCAACGCCGCGCTCGGGGCCAGCACGGGCCGCATCTACGTGCACTCCGGCAAGACCGGAACCCGGTTGCTGACCCTGACCGGCGGGACCGCCGGCGAAGGATTCGGCATCGGTCCGGCGACCGCGGGAGACGTGGACGGGGACGGTCGGGCCGACCTCATCGTCGGCGCCTGGCAGTACGCGGGGGCCGCCGTCTCGGGAGGCCGCACCACGCTCTACTCCGGCAAGGACGGTCGCGCGCTGAAAGCCTGGACCTGCAAGGTCCCCGGCGACACCTTCGGCTTCGATGCCGTCGGCATGGGCGACGTCGATCGCGACGGCACCATCGACTTGCTCGTCACCTCGGCCTGGAGCGGCATCCACGGCTACCACTCCGGCCGGGTGTTCCTGCTCTCGAGCGGCATCCACACCCGCGGCGGCGAAGCGCGCTGATGCGGCGTTTTGTCGTCGCGGCGGCGCTTTCCGCGCTGGCGGTCGCGGCAGCCGGCGCCAATCCCTTCCAATACGCATGGCAGGAGCTGGCGCCGGGCGTCTGGGCCGGCATCCTCGCCGATCCGTTCGAGCTGCCGCAGGAAGGGAACACCCTGCTCGTCGTCACGGATCGCGGCGTGGTCGTCTTCGACGCGGGAGGGTCGCCGGCCATGGGCCAGGCGATCGTGGAGAAGGCGCGGGCGGTCTCCGACAAGCCGATCACGCTGGTGATCCTGAGCCACTGGCACGGCGATCACATGCGGGGGCTGCAGTCGATCGTGGCGGCGTTCCCGCGGGTCGAGATCCTCGCCCACCCGCACGCGCGCGATCGGATCCTCGAGACGCGCGATCGCTGGCTGAAGCGGCGCGTCAGCATGGTCCCGAACATCCGCAAGATGGTGCAGCAGGCGCTGGACGCGCACCAGGATCTGGGCGGCCGCCCGCTCATCCCGGAAGAGAAGGCCTGGATCGAGCAGGGGCTCGCCAACGTCGACGCGCTCGACTCCGAGAACCATGCCACCGAATACGTCAACCCCACCGGGACCTTCGACGGAGCCCTGCGTCTCTATTCCGGCGGACGGGAGATCGACCTGCTCTGGCTCGGACGCGCGCACACCGCCGGCGACATCGTCCTGTGGCTGCCTCAGGAGAAGGTGGTCGCGACTGGAGACATCGTGACCGCCCCCGTTCCGCTCATGCCGAGCGCGTACACCGGCGACTATCCCGGCGTGCTCGCCGCGATCCGGGCGCTCGGCTTCAAGTCACTGGTCCCGGGCCACGGCGCCGTCGAGCACGAGGCGCAGTACCTGGATCTGCTGTGCGAGGCCATCCGGACGATCGCGGGCCAGATGAAGACACTCGCCGACCAGGGCGTGGCCCGAGACGACGCCATTGCCCGGGCGGATTACGCGGCCGTCGAGCCGCGCTTCACCCACGGCGATCCGTTCCTCGCCCACCGGTTCGAAGACTACGTCCGGAAAGCCCTCGCCGATGCGGCCTTCGGGGCGGCGCAGGGCGGGCTTCCGGACGAAGCGTTCTGACGCCACGACGGACGGCCTCCGCCACACGATCGTCACCTTTCGCGCCCCTCGGAACCACGGGCTGCTCGGCTAGCATGGGCGGCTTCGTGGGGGATGAGATGTCCTGGATGGCGCGCAGTTCGCGCGGGAACGCCGGCGCGACGCCAAGGCGCTGGCCGATGGCCGCCCTGGCCGGCTTGAGCCTCGTTCTGTCGACGGCCGCGGGAGAAGCGCCCAAGTCCGCGCTCACCGGGCAGGCGATCGTCGAGCGCTATCTCAAGACCCAGGACGTGCCGTCCGAGATGGCCTTCATCGCGATGGTGGTGTCGCGTCCGGGAGCGCCGCCGAAGGAATACCGCTTCCTGGCCGTGCACCGGAAGCGCACCGACGGCGGCCGCGACGCCTTCCTGCGCGTCGTGCGCCCGAAAGACGTCCAGGGTGTTTCCCTGATGGTCGTGGAGCCGCCGGCCGGCGCCGCGCAGGTGTCGCTGTTCCTGCCGGAGGTCGGCAAGGTGCGGCCGCTCGCGGGCGGGTCGCTTTCCGGAGCGTTCCTCGGCTCGGATTTCACCTTCGAGGACCTGCGGCGCGAGCTCCCCGACATCCACGACTACGAGCGGCTGGAGGACGCGACGGTGCGCGACGTCCCCTGCTTCAAGGTGCGGGCGCGCGAGAAGGCGGAAGGCTCGAGCGCGTACGGGTGGCGCGACCTGCTGATCGGGCGCGACACCTCCGACCTGCTGCGCGTCGATTTCTACCGGCGCGACGGTCGCCTCGCCAAGAGCCTCAACGCCTTCGACTACCGCTCCGCCGAGGTGAAGGGCGAGACGCGCCGGCCGCGCAGGGCGGTGATGCGCGCGGTGTCCGGAGACGCCTGGACCGACTTCACCGTCATCGAGGGGCGGGTCGGCGAGACCATCCCCGACGAGCTGTTCACCGCCAGGCGGCAGGAGACCTGGACACCGGCGCAGGTCGAGGAGTTCATCTTCCGTCTCGGCATGGTCGTGGACGGCAAGCCGTAAGCATCCGCGCAGCGCGCGAACACCGTAAGATTCGCCCCCGTGTGGCGCATCCCCCTCTTCTTCTTCGAGCACCCCCTCAAGGTCCTGGCCGCCGCGCTCGCGGCGGCGGTCGTCGCGATCGCTTTCGCCTCGGGTCTGTCGCTCGACGTCTCCTCCGAGGCGCTGATCCCGCCCGACAGCCCGCAGCGGCGCGCCCAGGACGAGGTGGCCCGCCTGTTCGGCGCGGAGGAGTCGGCGATCGTCTTCGCCGCCGACCCGTCCCTCTTCACGCCGGATCGCCTCGAGGCGCTGCGCGAGGTGCACGACGCGCTCGCGGCGCTGCCGGCGGTCGCCCGGGTGGACAGCCTCTTCTCCGTCCCGGACCTGCGCGACGAGGACGGGGCGCTGGCGGCGGGACCGCTCGTCGGCGCGATCCCCCCGGACGCCAAAGGGCTCGAGCGGCTGCGCCGGCGGGTCACGGCGCATCCTTTATATATGGGGAGCGTCGTCTCGAAAGACGGCACCGCCACGATCCTGCGCCTCGTGCTGCACGACGGGCACACTCCCCCGCGCGCCCTGGCCGCGGCGATCGAGGCTGCCCTTCTGCCCCGGCGCGCGCGCTTCGCGACGCTCGAAGCGGTCGGCGGCGCCACGCTGCGCATCGGCCTCGAGGACACGCTGCGCCGCGACCAGTGGGTGATCCTGCCGATCACGACCCTGGTGCTCTTCGTCATCCTGGCGCTGACGCTCGGGAGCCCCCTGCTCGCCGCCATCCCGATCCTCAACGGAGCGCTCGCGACGACGCTGACGCTGGCGGCGATGGCGCTGCTCGGCATTCCCATCAACCTGCTCAACGCCACACTCCCGGCGTTGATCCTCGTGGTCGGCGGCATGGAGGACGTGCACCTGCTCGTCGAGTTCCGCGAGCGCCTGCACGAGCACGGCCTCGAGAAGCTGGCGGTCTACGAGACGACCGAGCGCATCGGGTTCGCGGTGCTGCTCAACGAGGTGACGACCATCCTCGGGTTCGCCTCGGTCGGCCTCGGCACGCTGCCGGTGCTGCGCGCCTTCGGGATCGCCGCCGGCATCGGCATGGTGCTGCGCTTCCTCGTGACCCTCATCGTGCTGCCGGCGACGCTGGGTCTCGTGGCGCGCCGGCTGGCGACACCCCGCACCACCGGCGCATCGGAGCCGGGACCGGCCGGCCGGCGCGTCGATGCCTTCGTCGATCACCTGCACGCCCGGCCGGGATGGCTGATGACCGTCCTCGCCCTCGTCACGCTCGCGGGTCTGGCGGCGCTCGCCGGCCTCCCGCGCGGCAACGACCTGCTCGGCTTCCTCGGGAAGAACGACCCGATCGCCCGGCGGGTGCGCGCCCTCGAGACGCAGATGAACGGCACCGAGACGCTGCACCTGGTGCTGCGCGGCACACCGGGCACATTCGAGCAGCCCGCGACGCTGCAGCGGCTGCGCGACCTCACGGCCGACGTGCGCGACGACCAGGGGGTGGATTCGGCGACCTCGTTCGCCGACGTCGTCGCTCACGCCGCCGGGGCGCTGCAGGCGGACGGCGCGCCGGGCGGAATCCCCGCGACCGCGTCGGGGGTCGCCCAGGTGCTCCTGTTCGCGGATCCGCGGGTGACGGCCCCCTACGTCACGCCCGATCGGTCGGCGGCCGAGATCGTCGTCCGCACCGCGCGTCACGACGAAACGGGTCTCCTGCGCCTGGCGGGGGCGCTGCGCACCCACGCCGCGGCGGCCGGCTTCGACCCGGCCGGCGTCTTCGTCGCCGGCAGCGGCCTGGCGGCGGCGGAGGCGGCGCAGGCGATCACCTCGGCGCAGGCGGCGTCGCTCGGCGGCATGGTCGTCACCCTCTTCGTCATCGTGGCGGCGATCTTCCTGTCGCTGCGCATCGCGCTCGCGGCCGTGGCGGTGAACCTGGTCGCCGTCGCGGCGATGTTCATCCTGATGCGCCTCACCTCGATCCCGCTCAACGTCGGCACCTGCATGATCGCCTCCATCACCCTCGGGGTCGTCGTCGACGACACGCTGCACTTCCTGGTCCGCTACAGCCGCGAGGTGCGCGTCTACAAGGAGGAGCACGCCGCCATCCGCGCCGCGGCGCGCGAGGAGTTCCTGGCGGCCCTGTCCACCGCGGCGGCGCTGGCCGGCGGCTTCGCCATCCTCGGCTTCTCCGGCTTCGTGCCGGTGCGGCAGTTCGGCCTGCTGAGCGCCGCGGTCATCGTCATCGCCGTTGCCGCCGACGTCTTCATGTCGCCGGTGCTGTTCGCCCGCGCCCGCGTCGTGACGCTGTGGGACGTGATCGGCCTGCACCTGCGGCAGGTGCTGGTCGAGGAGTGTCCGATCTTCGCGGGGCTGAGCTCCTGGCAGGCGCGCCGGCTGGTGCTCGCCTCGGATCTGCTGACCCTGAAGGACGGCGACCGCCTCGGCGGGCCCGGGGCGGATCCCGCGCTCTATGTCGTGCTCGACGGCGAGGCGGATCGCCGCGACGGCGGCGGGCGTCTCGCCCCCGGCGCCGCGTTCCACGCGGAAGCCGCGCCGGCCTTCGCGTGCGGCCCGACGCGCGTGCTGGCCCTCGGCCGGAGTTCGATGGACTCGCTGCGCCGCTTCTCCCCCTACCTCGCCACGCGCCTGCGCGCCAATCTCGCGTCACTGCCAAAACCGTAACCGCGCAACCGGCTCGTTCTTGCCCGGCCCGCTCTCCGGCATCATGTTTCCGGGGGGAGGTGCGGTCCGATGAGCGTCCTGAAGCGTCAGCGCCGACTGGTGTTCGCATTCCTGTTCGCGGCCGTGCTCGCGGTCACCGGGAGCCCGGCGTCCGCCGGCTCGTTCGATTTCCTGTTCAGCCTGAACCACGTGCACAACGACACCCAGTACTTCCTGAATCTCGCGGTGAGCAACTCCGGCTTCCCGCAGCCGGTGATCGAACCCCTGCTGCCGAGGGTGCGGTACGTCGAGACCGACCTGCCGGTGCTCCTCTACCTCCAGCACGCCTCGGGCTGGCCGCTGCCGCAGCTCGTCGATCTGCGCGCGCGCGGCGCCTCGTGGTCGGTGATCTTCACGCACGTCGGCGTGCCGCAGGCGGTGCTCTTCGAGGGAATGCCCGACGACCCCGGCCCGCCGTACGGCCATGCCTGGGGCTACTGGAAGAAGAACCCGCGCGGCGCGCGCCTCCAGGATCGTGACGTGTGCGAGCTCGTGCGCATCCAGATGGCGTCGCAGTGGGTAGGCATCCGGCAGGCCGACCTGGCGCGCGGCTACGCGCAGGGCATCACCGCTCCCGTCTACGTCGCGGACAAGAAGCGACGCCCCTGGCCCGGTGCCGTCCACGGCAACGACGCTGGAGAGAATCACGGCCATGGCGCCGCCCACGCCGGCGGCCACGGCCACGGCAAGCCGCAGGGCAAACCGCACCACAAGAACTGAAGAGAGGCGAAGCGGAGGGAGCGCGCACCGGGCGCGGGGCCCGTTCTGGTACCCTCCCCGCCATGTCGCTCGATCCCGGCACCCGCCTGGGGCCGTACGAAGTTCTCGGCCCCCTCGGCGCGGGAGGCATGGGCGAGGTCTATCGCGCCCGCGACACCCGGCTGAATCGCGACGTCGCCGTGAAGGTGCTGCCGCCGCACCTGGCGACGAACCCCGGCGGCCGCGTCCGCTTCGAGCGCGAGGCGAAGGCCATCTCGTCGCTCAATCATCCGCACATCTGCACGCTGTTCGACGTCGGGCGCGCGGCGGACATCGACTATCTCGTGATGGAGCTGGTCGAAGGGGAGACGCTCGCGGCCCGCCTTCTGCGTGGCCCCCTGGCCACCGCCGAGGTCCTGCGCCTCGCCATCCAGATCGCGTCCGCGCTCGAAGCGGCCCACCGCGCCGGCGTGGTGCACCGCGATCTCAAGCCCGGCAACGTCATGCTGACCCGGACCGGGGCGAAGCTGATGGACTTCGGTCTCGCGAAGGGAGCGGGGCCGGCCTCGTCCGCGTCGGCGCTGACCGCGGCCCCCACCGCCACGAGCCCGCTGACGGCGGAGGGGACCATCGTCGGCACCTTCCAGTACATGGCCCCCGAGCAGCTCGAGGGGGGCGAGGCCGACAGCCGCAGCGATCTGTTCGCCCTGGGGCTGGTGATCTACGAGATGGCGACGGGGCGGCCGGCGTTCGCGGGCAAGACGCAGGCTTCGCTCATCGCCGCCATCCTGAAGGACGAGCCCCCGTCGATCGCCTCCCGACAGACGATGTCGCCTCCCGCGCTCGATCGGCTGGTCCGCCTCTGTCTTCGCAAGGATCCCGAGGAGCGCATCCAGAGCGCGCACGACGTGCGCCTGCGGATCGAGGAGATCGGCGAGACCTCGGCGTCCGCCGGGACCGTCGCCGGGACCGCGGTCCCCGCCCCCGGCAGGCTGCTGCGCGAGGGGATCGCCTGGGCCCTGGCGGCTCTCCTGGCGGTCGTCGCGGCGTCGCGTCTCTTCGTGAAGCCGGCGCCGTCGGCGCCGCTGGTGGTTTCGGCGATCCCGGCGCCGCCCGGAGGCTCCTTCGAGCAGAGCACGATCGGGCTCGCGCTTTCGCCCGATGGCCGGTCCATCGCCTATGTCGCCCGCGGTCCGGATGGACTCGGCCTCTGGATCCGCGCCCTCGACGGAACGAAGGCGCGCCAGGTTGCCCCCGGCGTCGCCGACGGAGGGTGCGCCTTCTGGTCGCCGGACTCGCGCTCGCTCGCCTTCGGTTCCAGCGGACAGCTCCGGTCGCTCAATGTCGCCAGCGGGGAGATCACGACGCTCGCCCCGGTCACCGATTGTTTCGGCGGTTCCTGGGGAGCCGACGGCTCGATTCTCTACGTCCCGGATCGGTACGCGCCGATCACGCGGATCCCGGCGTCGGGCGGCCAGGCCAAGGCCATCGACATCGCGCATGGCGGCTCGAAGCCGTCCTTCGGGCATCCCAGCCTGCTCCCGGACGGGCGTCACATTCTCTACTCGGTGAACGACAGGCTGGGGACGGGGATGGAGACGGCAGGAGGCAGCGGCATCTTCGTCGCGACGGTGGACGGCAAGGACGAGCGCCGCCTGCTGCCCGTCCTGTCGAACGCCCGGTTCCTGGCGCCGGGATACCTCCTTTATGCGCGCGAGGGGACGCTGCGCGCGCAGCGCTTCGATCCGGTTCGGCTGGAGCTGCAGGGCGAGTCGATCGCGCTGCTCGACAGCGTGCAATACATCGGCTTCTACATGGAGCATGTCTTCACGGTGTCCGACAACGGGCTGCTCGCCTATGTCGAAGGGGACAAGTCTCTTCAGCGGCAGTTCACCTGGGTCGATCGGCACGGCACCGTGCTGGGCACGATCGGCGTGCCCATGAACTGCTTCTCTCCGCGCATCTCCCACGACGGACGGCACATCGCCTACGACCTGAGCGACGTGACGACCGACAACGGGGACATCTGGGTGCTGGACCTGGAGCGCAACATCCCGACGCGGCTGACCTTCGATCCGCGCAACGAATCGGCGCCCGTCTGGTCCCCGGACGACGCCCGGATGGTGTTCTTCGGCAACGCCCCCGGACACAACGACCTCTTCACGATCGCGGCCGACGGGCGTGGCAACCCGGAGACCTTGCTGAGCGGCGCGGCCGACTACATCCCCAGCGACTGGTCGCCGGACGGGAAATCGATCCTCGCGCAGATCAACGGCACGGCGGGCCACGGGGCCACGGATCTCCAGCTGGTGCGAGACGGCAAGGCGGAGAACTGGCTCGCCTCCCCCTTCTCCGAGAAGCAGGCCCGCTTCAGCCCCGACGGACGCTTCGTCTCCTACGACTCGGACGAATCGGGACGCTCGGAGGTCTACGTCCGGGCGGCATCCGGCGCCGGAGGGAAGTGGCGCGTCTCGAGCGCCGGCGACGACTCCGCCGTCTGGAGCCGCGACGGCCGCGAGCTCTTCTATCTTTCGACCGACGCTGACCTGATGTCGGTCTCCGTCGCACCGGGCGCGGAGTTCAAGGGGAGCGCCCCGGTGCGCCTCTTCAAGATCCCGGGAGAGATCCTGCACCTCGAGGTGGTCACCCAGTACGACGTCGCGCCGGATGGCCGCTTCCTGATGAACCTGAACAAGGCGACGCCCGGGCAGAAGCTGATCACCCTGGTGTCGAACTGGACGTCGCTCCTCCCGTCGCGCTGAATCTCATTTCATGAAACCTCCCGAATAGTACGGAGGGAACCCCTTGCGCTGGAACGCGCGATGGGTGTGTGATTCGCTCACCTGACATTCGAACGCAGGGAGCGATGACGGACAATCGCACGCGGGAGTTCGACGTCGTCTGTCTCGGCGGCGGCGTCGCCGGCGAAGGCATCGCCTCCGGCCTGCGCGACAGCGGCCTGACCCTCGCGGTGGTCGAACGCGAGCTGGTCGGCGGCGAGTGCCCGTACTGGGGCTGCATCCCCTCCAAGACGCTGCTGCGATCGGGCGAAACGCTGGAAGAGGCGGATCGCGCCCGCACCCTCGCCGCTTCGCGCGTCGAATGGAGCGTCGACTTCCCGAAAGTCTCGAAGCGCGTGCTCTGGATGGCGCGTGACCTGGACGACGCGCGTCCCGCCGCCGCCCTGGAGAAAACCGGCGCGCGGCTCATCCGGGGGGAAGGGAGACTCCTGGACCCGCGCACCGTCGAGGTGAAGGGGCAGAGGCTGACGGCGCGCCGCGCCGTCGTCGTTGCCAACGGGAGCACGGCCGTCATCCCGCCGATCCCGGGACTCGACGCCGTCGAATACTGGACCAACCGCCAGGCGGCCATCCCGCGGGAGCTGCCGGCCACCCTGGCGATTCTCGGCGGCGGCGCCATCGGCATCGAGCTGGGGCAGGCCTTCGCGCGCCTCGGCTCGAAGGTGACCGTGATCGAGGCGGGGTCGACGTTCCTCGGGCTCGAAGAGCCGGAAGCGGGGGCCGCGCTCCGCCCGCACCTCGAAGCGGACGGCATCGTGCTCAACCTCGGCGACCCATGCGTCGGCGTCGAGAAAGCGCGCTCGGCCGTTGCGGTCCGGCTGAAATCCGGGAAGATCATCGCGGCCGATCGCCTGCTGGTGGCGACCGGCCGCCGCCCCAACTTCGAGGCCTGGCAAGGGGCCGGGCTGCCGCAGACGGAGCGCGGCTGGCTCAAGGTCGATCCGGCGACGCTCGAAGCGCAGCCCGGCGTCTACGGCGCGGGCGACGTCACCGGCCTCGGCGGCTTCACGCACCTCGCCTGGTACCACAGCGAAGTGGTGACGAAACGGCTGCGGGGCCAGGACGCGCGCGCCGACCACACGGCGGTTCCCCGCGTGACGTACACCGATCCCGAGATCGCCTCGGTCGGCCTGTCGGAAGCCGCCGCGCGCGCGAAAGGGCTGGACGTCGTCGTCGCCTCGGCCGATCCGGCCGAGACCGCCCGCGGCTCCATCGCCGATTTCCACGGCGGCGTCATCAAGCTGGTCGGCGATCGCGGGCGCGGCGTCCTCGTCGGCGCGACGCTGGTCACGCCGCGCGCCGGCGAGATCCTCGGCGAGCTGGTGCTCGCCATCAAGCTCGGCACGCCGCTTCGCACCCTCGCTGACGTCATTCACCCTTTCCCGGCTTTCAACCGGGTGCTCGGTTCGGTCTTGAGCGACCTCGCCACGAAGGCGGTCGCGAAGCAAGGAGGTCACGATGGTTGACATGAAGCTCGAAGTCGTCGTCATCCCGGTGTCGGACGTCGATCGCGCCAAGAAGTTCTACGAGGGTCTGGGCTGGCGGCTCGATGCCGACTTCCCGGGAGACGGCGGCTTCCGGGTGGTCCAGTTCACGCCTCCCGGCTCGCAGTGCTCCATCCATTTCGGCAACAAGGTCACCGCGGCTGCGCCCGGCTCGGTGCAGAACCTCTACCTCGTCGTCTCCGACATCGAGGAGGCCCGCCGGGATCTGGTGAAGCGCGGCGTCAACGTGAGCGAGACCTTCCACTTCAGCGGCTTCGGCGGCAAGCCGGTGCCGGGTCCCCACCCGGACACCGACTCCTACGCCAGCCTCGCCACCTTCAAGGATCCGGACGGCAACGGCTGGCTCCTGCAGCAGATCAAGAAGCGGCTCCCCGGTCGCGTCTGAGCCGCCGCGCCGGAAAGGAGGATCGACATGGACATCGTCGAGATGGACATTGCCACGCTGACGGGATTTCTGCGCGAGGCCGAGGAGCGTCACGGCGCTTACGACGCCACGGCCCCGAAGCATCACTGGTCGGACTGGTACGCTGGTTACATCGTCGCTCGCGAGCGCGGCCGGGAGCCCGAAGACGCGGTCAAGGACGCCGGTCAGCACATGACCAGGGTCCTCGAGCGCGCGCCGAAGTAGAAGCCTCATGCGAGCCGACATCGTCCCCGGCGCCACCTTCCCGAATTACGAGTTGTCGGATCATCACGGCAGGCACCGGTCGCTCTCCGACCTGCAGGGGAGCGACCCGCTGGTGCTCGTTCTTTCGCGCGGCGGCTTCTGTCCCAAGGAGCGGCGCCAGCACGAGGGATTGGTGCAGCTCCATCACGAGATGCAGGTCGGCTACTGCCGTCTCGTGACGATTTCGACCGACAATCTGCTCGAGACGAACGAGTTCCGCAGCGGCGTCGGGGCACGCTGGACGTTCCTGTCGGATCCCGGACGCAAGGTCCAGAAGGATCTCGACATCGCCGAGTACACCGACCCGCAGCACAACCCGATGATCCCGTACACCTTCGTGCTCGAGCCCTCTCTGCGCATTTTCAAGATGTACAACGGCTACTGGTTCTTCGGGCGGCCGACCGTCGAGGAGCTGCGCCACGACCTGCGCGAGGTGCTGAAGCGCTGCCGCCCCGACTGGGACATCCAGACCGCGGAGCAGAAAGCCGCGTGGGAGAAGGGAGACAAATCGAAGTTCTCGCCGTACGGCAAGACGCAGGCGCAGGTGCTCGCCGAGCTGGAGTGATGCGCGAACCGCTCCCGGCCCCGTCCCGGGCTCAGGCAGGGACGAACGGAGATTCGGAATCCAGAAAGGCCGCGGCCTGGCGCGTGAACGAGACGTGGAACTGGAACAGGGATCCGTGTCCCGAATCCGGGTACACGAGCAGGACGGCGTTCGGCAGGTTCTCGACCAGCCGGTAGGAATTCGTGACGGAGATCATCTCGTCGTGGACGCCGTTCACGACGAGGGCCGGCTGCGCGATGCGCCGGAGTTCTCCGAAGCGTATTCCCTCGAACCGCTCCCATTCGCGGAACGCCGCGATCTGCGGACCGGCCACGGACGGCCCCGAAACGGGGTCGTGATCCTCCCGGCGCCGGGAGAGTCTCTCGATGAAGGCATCCCCCGCCGCCTGGCTCGAATCGGTCGGCGCGAAGAAGAGCTTCTGCAGCACGGCGTAGCCCTTGAGCGTCGGATCGCCGAGGTGCCTGGCGAGACTCGGCTTCTCGAGGTGCATGATGTCCTCGCCCCCGCGCGGCGCCGTGCCGACCAGGATCATCCGACGCAGAATCGACGGACGGTCCTGCGCAAGCTGCAGCGCGACCATGCCACCCAGCGAGAAGCCGAGAACATCGACCTCGGTCAGCCCGAGGCCGTTCAGGAAGGACAGGGCGTGCTTCGCCATGCCCGCGATGGTGGGGGGCACCTCCCCGCTCGACCGCCCGACGCCCGCATTGTCGAACAGGACGACCTCGCGGCCCGAGGCGAGCGGATCGATGACCGCCGGGTCCCAGTTGTCGAGGGTCCCGGTGAAATGCTGCAGACAGAGCAGGGGACGCCCGGGACCGCCGCCGAAGCGACGGTAGGCGTACGTCCCCGTGCTCGTCTCGAGGAGGCGTGTCGGGGCTGTCGCCGTCGGACCGCTCGCCGGCATCGTTCGGCTCAACCCTTGACGGCGCGGGCGGAGCTCCACAGGGCCCACCCCGGATTCACCCGCTTCGGATAGAGCGCGAGCATCCGCTCGTAGAGCTCCTGGGCGGTCCGCGTCGTTTCTGCCAGGCGATCGAAGTCGCGGATGTACTGCCGGGTCTCCTCGATGATGCGCGGATGGTCGTCGTTCTCCGGCCGCTTGTGCGACGCGACCACGGCGCGCGGGTGGAGCGACTCGATGGTGTCGAGGGCGCGGATCCACTCCTGCCGCGTCTGCGGATTCGATTCGACCAGGTACAGGTGGACGTCGTTGTAGGCGGCATCCCCCGCCACCACGAGCCCGATGGAAGGGACGTGCAGGCAGGTGGTGCTGCCGGTATCGGTGTGGCCGAGCTCCACCGCGACCAGCTCCTGCCCCTCGAGCTGGAAGGTGTTTCCCACGAGCTCCTGCGCCATGACGATCCGGTCCGGAACCTGTCCCGGGAACGAGGCCTTCCAGAGCGGCAGGACCTCCGGCGAGGCGTTGACGCGCATCATCGCGACCGTGCCGGAGGTCGCGACCGCCCGGGCTTTCGGGAATCGCTCCAGGAGGGTCCCCAGGCCGAACCAATGGTCTCCGTGGCCGTGGCTGATGTAGACCGTCGTCAGGTTCGCGGTCTTGGATTCCACCCAGTCGGCCAAAGCGCTCGCCTGCTCGACCGTCATGAAGGCATCCACGAGGACGGCGTCGCGCTCCCCCTGGATGAGCGTCGCCGCCATCGCCTGGAAGCGGGCCTCGGTAACACCCGGCGGCAGATCCTTCGCGGCGACCGGGATGCCCGGGGTCACGAAGACGTCCCATTTCAGGGGAGCGCGCGTGGTCATTGCTCGTAGGACTCCACGGTCTCCTTCGAGCGGACGCTCGCCCTAACGGTCCTTTGCTGCGATTCCCGTCGCGGCCCTCTCGATGAGCGCGGCGACGGCCTTGGGCTGCGAGACGTAGACGGAGTGGCTTCCCTTGACCTCGACCATGGTCGCGCCGGCGCGCCGCGCCATGGCACGCTGGGCGTCGGGCGGGATCATCCGATCGTCCGTGGAGACCAGGTAGAAGCTCGGTTTCCCCTTCCAGGCCGGTTCGCTCACCGCGCCGTTCAGCGCCTCGACGCCCCACGGCACCTGCGAGTCGGCCATGAACAGCGCCATGTCCTCGGCCACGTCCGCCGCGAACGAGGCCTGGAACCTGGCGCGATCGAGGAAGAGGAATCCGTCCTTTGGCGGCAGGATCGGCGGGACCGGCGCTCCCGGCGGGGGGTTCGCGATGAGCTTGTTCACCGACTCCCCCCGGTCGGGGGCGAACGCCGCGATGTAGGCCAGCGCCTGAACCTTGGGGTCGTTTCCCGCTTCGGTGATCACGACCCCGCCGTACGAGTGACCCACGAGAACGACCGGACCGTCCTGCTCGGCGATCGCCCGGCGGGTCACGGCGACGTCGTCCGCGAGCGTCAGCGTCGGATTCTGCACGACGGTGACCTTGTACCCATTCCCCCTCAGCGCCTTGTGGACGCCCGCCCAGCCCGAGCCGTCCACGAATCCCCCGTGCACCAGGACGACGTTCTTCAACGCGTTCGACATTGGGATCTCCTTTCGAGGGCTCCTTGCTCCACCGCGGATCGAATGGCCGAATCCTATCGGTTTCCGCCGGCGCGTGGTCTCGGGACTTCTACCGAAAAACGCGCGCGGCTTGCCGTCCGGGAATCTAAAGACTGGGCGTCCGCGGCGGATCGGAGGCCTCCTGGAGCCGGGCATGCAGCGCGCACGTCGGGGTCCAGGGAAGCGCGCGGAGGCGCTCTTCGCCGATGGGACCGCCGTCCACCTCGCAGCGGCCGAACGTGCCGTCCTCGATGCGGGCCAAAGCGTCGCGCACCTGCCCCAGGGTGACCCAATCGGCGTCGGCGACGGCGAACTGCGCGTCCTTGCGCACATCGTCCACGCTCGCGTCGCCCTCGTCGGACACCTCGCGAACCGGCTCGCGCGCCTGGGTCCCCGCGCGCCCCATCCGATCGACCAGCCGCTTCTCTTCCGCCAGCAGTCGTGATTTGTAACCGTCCGTCTTCACGCTCACCTCCTGTCAGAGGATCTCGTCGATCCGGTGGACCGCACCGTCCGGACGGGTTTCCCCGGCGCCGACGGTGATGATGCGATTCAGAAAGGCGTACTTCCCGGCCGAAGTCTCGAATCTCGGCAGCGTTCGGAAATAGTACGCCGACGGATCCACGCTCTCACCGCGACCGAGGGCGGCGATCACCTCGGGCGGCCCGTGCCGCAGCCCTTGGAACCCCATGAAGATCGTGGCGTGGTCGTCGGTCTGAAGCGTGATGCGCAGATCGAGCTCGAGGACGTCGTCGGAGCGCCGAACAGCCAGTCGGCGCCCCCGGGCAGCACCTTGCCGCGAAGACGCGGCCCTTCGAAGTCGCCCCCGGCGACCGGGACGATGATCCGGCTGCCGTGGGCCACGGCGCCGATCTTCTGCGGCGCCCCCGCGAGGATCCTGACCGTCATCAGCGGTTTCGAGTTCATCGCGCTCCCCCTTCCTTCGGCGGCGGGCCGGTCCGCGGCGGCGGCGCGCGGCGGCGAGCCGCCCAGGACGCAGACGACCCCGGCGACGACGGGCGCGGCGGCCGCCTTGAGCAGCGCCCGGCGATCGAGCCCGCCGTCCCGCTCGTCCGGATCGCCGGGAGGCGTCCGCGTCACAGGACCTCTTCGATCGTGTAGATCGGTCCGGTCGGACGCCGGTCGCCCGAGGCGATCGCGATGACGCGGTTCAGGAACGCGTAGCGGGGCGCGCTCGTCTCGAACCGGGGCGCAGTCCGGAAATAGTACCTGGAGGGATCGACCGGCTCGCCGCGACCGAGGGCCGCCAGGACGTCCGGCGGCCCGTCACGGAGGCCGAACGACGACATGAAGATCAGGGCGTCGTCGTCGGTCTGGAGCGTCAGGCGGAGATCGAGCTCGAGGACGCCGTCCGATCGCAGGAGGGTCCAATCGCCTCCGCCGGCCGGCAGAACCCTGCCGCGCAGCCGCGGCCCTTCGAAGGTCCCCCCCGTGATGGGCGCGATCACCCGCGTCCCGTGCGGCACCGCGCCGAGTTTCTGCGGCGGCGGCACCACCACTTCGAGCCTCATCAAGGGACGCGCATTCATTGGTCGGGACCGGAAGCGGGAATGCTAACACCCCTTGAAGTCTCCGCCGACTTGCTGTCCAATGCAGTCTCACACCCATGGCCGAACAGATCGACGACGAGAGGGACGCCTTCCCGCCGCTGACGGCGGCGCAGATCGAGCGCCTGCGCCCCTTCACGACCCCGCGCGACCTGCGCGACGGCGAGATCGTGTGGGAGGCCGGCGATCGCAACCGGCCCATGTACATCGTCGAGCGGGGCGAGATCGAGATCCGGTCCGGTGACGATCACGTGGTGACGGTGCACACGCCGGGTGCTTTCACCGGGGACGTCGACCTCCTGTCCGGCCGGCCGGTCGTCGTGCGCGCCATCGCCCGCGGCGCGACGCGCGCCCTCGAGCTGCCTCCGGCGCGCCTGCGCGACGTCATCCAGATCGACGCCGAGCTGAGCGAGATCTTCCTGCGCGCCTTCCTGAAGCGTCGCGCCATCCTCATGGCGCAGGGGGGCGGGAACATCGTCCTGATTGGCTCCCGCCACTGCTCCGGCACGCTGGCGCTCCAGGAGTTCCTGACGCGGAACCGGCAGCCGTACACCTATCTCGACGTGGATGTGGACGCGGCGGTCCAGGACACGCTCGATCGCCTCGGCGTGACGGTGGACGACATCCCGGTCCTGATCTGCCGCGGCACCCAGGTCCTCAAGGATCCCTCCATCGAGCAGGTCGCCGAATGCCTCGGGCTCGACGGCCGGATGAACGAGCTGCTGGTGCGCGACGTCGTGGTCATCGGGGCGGGGCCGGCCGGGCTGTCCGCCGCGGTCTACGCCGCCTCCGAAGGGCTCGACGTGCTGGTGATCGAATCGCGATCCCCCGGAGGACAGGCGGGCTCCAGCTCGCGCATCGAGAACTACCTCGGGTTCCCGGTCGGCATCCCCGGCGCGGAGCTGGCGGGGAACGCCTTCACGCAGGCCGAGAAGTTCGGCGCGGAGTTCGCCGTCGCGCGCACCGCGCTGCGGCTCGACTGCGGCCGCCCCTATCGCGTCGAGCTGGGGCCGGGGATCGGCGTGCAGGCGCGCGCCATCGTCATCGCGTCGGGCGTCCGCTACCGCAAGCCCGACATCCCCGACCTGTCCCGCTTCGAAGGGGTCGGCGTCTATTACGGCGCGACGCAGATGGAGGGGAATCTCTGCAAGGGAGACGACGTGATCGTCGTCGGCGGCGGGAACTCCGCCGGCCAGGCGGCGGTCTTCCTGTCGGGGTTGTGCCGCCAGGTCACGGTGATGGTCCGCAAGCCCGGACTCCAGGAGAGCATGTCGCGCTATCTCATCCGTCGCATCGAAGAGACGCCGAACATCACCCTGCGGACGAAGACGCAGATCGTCGCCATGGAAGGCAAGCCGACCGGACTCGAGCGCGTCACCTGGCGCGACGGCGACGGCACCACGACGACGAGCGACATCCGGCACGTGTTCCTCATGACCGGCGCCGACCCCAACACCGCGTGGCTGCAGAGCTGTATCCGCATGGACGACAAGGGCTACGTGAAGACCGGATCGGATCTCGACACCGCCGCGCTCACCGAAGCGGCCTGGCCCTTCTCGCGCCCGCCGTTCCTGTTCGAGACCAGCCGCCCCGGTGTTTTCGCCATCGGCGACGTGCGCGCCGGCAGCGTCAAGCGGGTCGCGGCGGCGGTCGGCGAAGGTTCGGTCTGCATCCAGCTCGTCCACAAGGTTCTCGCCGAATCGCTGGCCTAGGATCCCGGGAGGAACGATGTCGAAACGCTGCACGCATCTCGATCAAGTGAAAGCGGTGGCACCGAAGACGCCCGACGGCTGCGAAGAGTGCCTCGCGATGGGCGGAGAGTGGGTCCACCTGCGTCTGTGCCTGTCGTGCGGCCACGTCGGCTGCTGCGACAACTCCCCCAACAAGCACGCGACGAAGCACTTCCGGACGATTCACCACGCGATCATCCGCAGCTTCGAGCCGGGCGAGGACTGGGGCTGGTGCTACGTGGACGAAGTCGTGATGGAGCCCGCGCCGCACCCGGCGCGCGCGCGGTAGGCCGTCCGACGCTACCGGGAACTACGTAGCGTTCGCGCTGATCGCGCGATCTCCGACGACACCGACACAGTTTTTACTTTTCTCTCCGACCGCTGCAGCGTTATAGAGGTGTGTCCACCCAGGGCCTCGACGAATCGTTGAGAGAGAAGCGATGCTCGCCTATCGACTTCTGCAGGCGCAGGCGCAGCCGGAGTTCCAGGACGTGCCGGACCCGCACCCGGGACCCGGCCAGGTGGTGGTTCGGGTCGCCGCTTCGGGCCTCTGCCACACCGACTTCACCGTCATCTCCCGCGACAGAGCCTATTGGAAGGACAATCCGCCTCCCTTCACGCTCGGACACGAGGTCGCGGGGTGGGTGGCGGAGCCGGGAACGGGAGTGACCGGCTACCGTCGTGGCGACGCCGTCGCGGTGAACCCTTCCTGGGCGAGCTGCGGGCGCTGCCACATGTGCCGCTCCGGGGAAGAGAACCACTGCCTCGAGCAGAAAGCGATACGGGCGCCCGGCGTCGGCTACGACGGAGGCCACGCGCCGTACATCCTCGTCCCCGAGGCGCGCTTCCTCGTCCCCCTCGGCCGCCTCGATCCGGTCGAGGCCGCGCCGCTGACCGATGCCGGCATCACCACCTACGCCGCCATCAAGGCGGCGCTTCCAGGCCTCTGGCCGGGCAGCACTGCGGTTGTGATCGGGGTCGGGGGCCTCGGACTCTACGCGGTTCAGTTCCTCCGCCTGCTGACCGGCGCGCGTGTCGTCGCCGTCGATTCGACCGATGCCAGGCTGAAGCTCGCCCGCGAATGCGGAGCCGACGACGTGATCGCCGGCGGCCCGGACGCCGCGGAGCGGATCCGCGACCTCAGCGGGGGCGTCGGCGCGGCGTTCGTCCTGGATTGCGTCGGAGCGAACGCCACCCTCGCGACCGCGGTGGCCGCGCTGTCATGGCGGGGCCGCCTGACGATGGTCGGCGCGGCGGGCGGCTCGATTCCCTTCGACTTCTTCAAGATGCCGCCGGGCGCGCAGCTGACGACCAGCCTGAACGGCGGCGGAGTCGCCTTGAAGGAGGTGATTGACCTGGCCGCCCTGGGCCGTATCCGGGTCCTCGTCGATCGCTATCCCCTCAAAGCGGCGAAGCAGGCCTACGACGATTTCGAGCACGGACGGCTCGTCGGTCGAGCGGTCCTCATTCCCGAACGATGACGACACGAAGGAGCATCCGATGAGCACGATGACGGGTTCCGAGGACACAGGGGCACGCAAGCAGGCGAAGCGGGGATCCGCACCGCCCGTGGACCCCCAGGTGAAAATCAAGGAGCTGCACGAGCTTTTCGCCGACGCGCCGGACCTCGGCAAGAAGGCGCTGGACAACGTGCTCCGCGAGCTGACGTCGCAGGTGGCGGAGCTCCCGCCGCCCATCGAAAGCGCCGGCCGGGTCGGCGCCCGCCTCGGGAAGATCTCCGAGCTGACGATCGTCGTTCCGCTCGCGGTCGGCGGCGCCAAGAGGCTGCGCTCGTTCCTGCGACTGCTCGGCGGCAATCTCTCACCGGGAGCGAGCAAGGTCGGCACGCTGCACGACATGCGCTTCGTGTTCCTGGACAACGACACGAAGCTGCTCTTCGCCACGTCGTTCGACGGCGACTGGGATACCTACATCGACGACTTCGTCACGAAGATTCCGGACTACCTGGACATCATCGACTCCGCCTGGGACGGCTGGCCGGGGATTCGCAGCCCCGGGGCCAAGGACTACCTCGTCAAGCACCAGATCACGGCGGAGGGCTGGTTCGTCGCCCATCCGGATCTGACGGTGGCGGAGACCGACCGTCTGGTCCGCCTCGGCAAAGCGGTCGATGAATTCCTCGACACGATCGGCGACGAGGGCGGCGCGCCCGAGGCACAACCGGCCGAGAAGAAGCCGACCACACCGGAGCAGGCCCGCATCGTCGAACAGAAGATCCAGAAGCTGCGACAGCTCTATTCCGACGCACCCGAGATGGGCCGGGCCGCGCTGGAGAAGGGACTCCCCAATCTCACACGGGAAATCGCCGCCGCGGCCGGAACCCAGAGCGCGGGACGAATCGGTGCCCGTCAGGGCAAGGTTTCGGAGCTCACCGCGGTCGCCCCCTTCGCGCCGGGTGGAGCGAAGCGGCTGCGCGGACTGCTGCAGGCGCTGGAAGGCAACTTCCGGGGCGGGGATGCCGTCGGGACGCTCCACGACATGCGCTTCGTCTTCCTGGACAACGACAGCAAGCTGCTGTTCGCCACGGCCTATGACGGCGAGTGGGACGCCTATATCGACGACTTCGTCACGAAGATCCCCGATGCCCTGGACCTGCTGTTCTGCAACATCGAGGGCTGGCCGGGCATCCACAGCCCGACGGTGAAGGACTGGCTCGTCGCGCACCAGATCCCGGCGGACGCATGGTACGTCTCCAGTCCCAAGCTGACCGTCGCGGAGACGCGACGGTTGGAGCATGTCGGCCAGGCGGTCGAGCAATTTCTCGACCGGATCGGCTAGAGCCGCGAAGGATGTCCGCGCCGGCGATCGAGTTGCGCGAGATTCAGGCGACCGTCCTCAGACAGAGGCCGGCGCCGTATTTCGGCACTCACGTCCTCCTGCGCATCGGCGAGGCCCGCGAGGGCCGCGCCTTTCTCCGCCGGCTGCTGCCGCACGTCGATTCCGCCGCCAGCTGGTGGAACGCCGCCAACGCCTGGCTCGCGGTCGGGATCAGCTACGCGGGCCTCGAAGCCCTCGGGGTCCCCGAGGCTTCGCTGCAAAGCTTCCCGGAGGCGTTCCGCGTGGGGATGGCGGCGCGCTCCCGCCAGCTCGGCGACGAAGGGGTCAATCATCCGGACACCTGGGACAGCCCGTTCGGCAGCGGTCAGGTCCACATCGGAGCGAGTGTTTTCAGCGACTCCGAGGCCAGGCGCAATCGCGTCCTCGCAATGGCCCGCGAGCAGTTGGGGCCGGGTGTGAGCGTCCTGGCCATGCAGGACTTCGGGGCTCAGCCGGGCGACCTCAATCCCCTGGGCTACAAGGACGGCATCGACCAGCCGGCGATCGAGGGGAGCGGCGTCGAGCCGCTCCCGGGCCAGGGGCGGGCGATCAAGGCGGGTGAGTTCATCCTGGGATACCCCGGCGAGGGCGGAGTTCCTCTGCCGATGCCGCAACCGGACGTCCTCGGGCGCAACGGCACCTATGTGGGATTTCGCAAGTACCAGTCGCGCGTCGGTGCGTTCAATCGATTCCTCCAGGCCCATGGAAGCACCGAGGAGGAACGCGAGTGGCTGGCCGCGAAGCTCGTCGGGCGCTGGCGCAGCGGCGCCCCGCTGACGCTGGCTCCGGACGCCGACGACCCTGCTCTCGGTGCGAACGCGCACCGCAACAACGACTTCGACTACGCGCACGACCCCCGTGGACGACAGGCGCCGCTGGGATGCCACATCCGTCGCATGAACCCGCGCGACACGCATCTCACCCGGCTCACCGACGTCAACATCCATCGACTCATCCGGCGCGGGACGACCTACGGACCGCCCTACGATCCGAACGCCCTGTCCGAGGAGGCCGACGTGGTGCCGCGGGGCGCCTACTTCCTGTTCATCAGCGCCAAGGCGATGGCGACAATCGAATTCCTGCAGCAGGAATGGATCAACGACGGCAATTTCATGGGGCTCGGCGGCGAGCGTGACCCGATCATCGGGCTTCAGGAAAATGGAGCGACCTTCACGATCCCGAGCGAGCCGCTGCGACGCCGCGTCCACGGCATCGACACGTTCAACGTGCTTCGCGGGGGCGAGTACTTCTTCATGCCGAGCCTGTCCGCCCTGAGATGGCTGGGCGGGCTCGGTGGAGGCGAGGAGGACCGGCCATGACCCAGACATTCGTTCGCTACAGCCCTGACGTCGAGCAGATCGAGCCCGACTTCGAGAAAAGCCTCGAGATGACTCTCGACGCGATGAAAAAACACATGCGCGGCTCGCTCCAGACCGAGGGGATCGGTCGCGTCGTGCGCGACGCCCATGCCAAGGGCTACGGTCTCGCACGGGCGGAGGTCGAGATCCTCCCGGGACTGCCGGAAGCCTATGCGCAGGGGATCTACGCCAGGCCGGGACGCCACGAAGCCATGGTCCGCTTCTCGAACGGCACGAATCACGTGGGCGATGACCGGTTCCTGGGGCCGATCGTCGGCATCGGGCTCAAGATGTTCGGCGTCGAAGGGAAAATGCTTCTCGACGACGAGCCGGACAGCCGCACCTTCGACTATGCCTTGATCAACCATCCCGTCTTCTTCGCGAACACGCTCAAGCACTACATCTTCATTCAGAGCCTGTTCGCGAACATCGGGACGGCCCCGCCGGCCGACCTGACTCCGCAGGCGAAGCAGGCCGCGATTCACCGCTTCCTCTACAACTGGGTGACGGGCAAGGGCACGTTGCCTCCCGAAGAATGGGCCTGGGAGGAACTCGGTGCGTTCCTGCAGCTCGCGCAGCACAAGCCCGTCAACCTGCTGCTCTCGACCTACTGGACCATGGGTGCGGTGCGGCATGGCGCCTACGTCGCCAAGGTGCGCGTCGCACCGGTTCAGTCGTTCGCCGACCGCGTCGCGCAGCGCGCCATCGACCTGAATTCCGCCGGACAGGTCTTCCGCCCCGCCCTGGTGGCGGAACTGCGCGAGCGACCCTACGAGTTCGACATCCAGGTGCAGCTCTCGACGGACCTGGCGCGCATGCCGGTCGAGAAGACGACGGTGCTCTGGCCCGAGAGTCTCTCCCCGTACGTGACGGTGGCGAAGCTGCGGCTCCCGCAGCAGGACATCGGTGGTGAAGACAATTTCGAGAGGATGGACAAGACATCGATGTCCCCCTGGCGCGTCACGGAGCAGCACCGTCCGCTCGGCAGCATCATGCGATCGCGCCTGGAGGTCTACCGTCAGTCATCACTCCTGCGCCACCGGACGAACAATCAGGAGCGCAGGGAGCCGAGAAACCTGGCCGAGGTCTTTGGAACACAGGGCGATGCGGGCAAGCCCTGACATGGAGACGCTCCGGGTGCGCCGGGAAGGGGGCGTGGTGTTCACGGACATCGATGCTCCGCCCATGAATCTCCTCGGACCCGGCATGGTGCGCGATCTCGTTTCGCTCCTCCAATGGGCGGAGCCCGACGAGACCTGCCGCGTGCTGGTGTTCCGCAGCGCCGACCCCGACTATTTCGTCTCGCACGTGGACGTCACCCGGATCGTCGAGTACCGCGAGGCCACGGCGAAGCTGGCCGGCGAGCCGTCGCTCGGGCTCCTGTTCCGCCACCTCAGCGCCAGCCGCCTGGTCAGCATCGCGCAGATCGCCGGCCGGGTCCGCGGGGCCGGGAGCGAGTTCGCGCTGGCGTGCGACATGCGGTTCGCGGCGCGCGAGTCGGCCCTCTTCGGCCAGTTCGAGCCCGGGTTCGGAGTGATCCCCGGAGCCGGCGCGGCGCAGCATCTGGCGCGCCTCATGGGCCGAGCCCGCGCGCTGGAGGTGCTGCTGAGCGCCGGAGACTACGACGCCGATCTGGCGGAACGGTACGGCTGGATCAACCGCACCCTGCCGGCCGCGGAGCTCGGTCCGTTCGTCACCTCCCTTGCGCATCGCATCGCCGGATTTCCCGCCGCCGGCCAGGCCGCGGTCAAGGAACGGGTCAATGCCATCGGTCTCGCGCCCGTGGAGGAGTTCCGGCGTGATTCGCAGCTCTTCGTCGAAGGGGTGGCGCGGCCCGAGTACCAGCGCCGGATGAAGGCCGCGATGCAGCGAGGGTTTCAGACCCGCGACGCGGAGATGGCGCTGGCCCGCATGCTGGACGAGCTGGGCGATCCCTAGATCGCTTCGGCCAGGGTCAGCGCCGCGCTCGAGGGTCGCAGCGATCTCCTCCACGAGGCTGTTGCGCGACGGCGGCAAAGGTCCCAGAATCTGCCGCCATGCGAGGCTCGTCTCGTCGCAAGACGTTCCGCTGCCGGCATCCGGGCCCCGTCGCCGCCGCCGCGGCGCTGGCGCTCCTGGCGGCGGCCATCGCGCCGGCGGCGGCCGCGGACGAGCCCGCGAAAGACTTCCGCCAGAAGTATCTCTTCCGGTTCGAATTCGACAACGACACCTTCCTCGGGTCGGACGACGCGTTCACCGCCGGCTGGAGCTTCCAGTTGCACTCGCCGCTCGACGACGCGTGGGGTCCGGCGTACGCGAAATGGATCGGCCGCTTCCCGGGCCTCGGCGACGACGGCACCGGTGGCCGCATCGTGCGCTGGGCGGTGGGGCTCAACCAGATCATCCTGACTCCCGAGGACATCACCATCGAGACGCCGCAGCCGGACGACATCCCCTGGGCCGGAGTCCTCGACGTCACCGTCTCGTGGTCGGCGTACGACAACAAGAAGATGGCGGCGCTGCAGGCCTTCGTCGGCTGCATGGGGCCGTGCTCGGGGGCCGAATCGGTGCAGAAGTTCGTCCACGAGGATCTCGGCTTCGGCCAGACTCCCGAGGGCTGGGACAACCAGCTGGTGAACCAGGTGCTCGGCAACCTGAACTACGAGTACCGCTACAAGGTGGTGGCCGACCACACGGACCAGTACTTCAACCCCGGCCATTTCGGGCACGACCTGTCGGTTGGAGGCCAGGCCGCCGTTGGGAATTTCGCCACCTACGTCTGGGGCGAGTTCGAATACCGCCTCGGCTGGGGCCTGCCGATGGGTTTCACCAAGACCCCCGATCCCCCGGGATTCGGCATGATGCTCGACCCGGTCTACGTTCCCGCCGTGGGACCCCTTCCGGGTATCCCGGCGGCGTGGCGCAACTACTTCACCTTGATGGGACGCGTCGCGTACTTCACCTACCTGGCGCCCGCCGAGGGAGGGGAAACGGTGGCCGGCGACATCCATCCGAAGCTCAGGCCGTACCCGGGCAGGTACCAGGCGCTCATCGGCTATCACCTGGCCCGCATCCCGTTCGCCTTCCACCTGACCTACTACCGCTATTTCAACCAGGACAGCGACGGCGCCAGCTCGTCCGACTGGGTCAACCTGTCGTTCGAGTACCGCTTCTAGGAACCTGGCTCAGGCGAAGCGCGGTCCTGCAGCGGATAGCCCCGCTCGCCCCAGCGCTCCAGGCCGCCGAGCAGGGGACGCACGCGCGTGATGCCGTGGCGTCGCAGGAGGAGCGCCGCCCGGGCGCTCGTGGCTTCGTTGGGTCAGGTGCAGTACAGCACGATCTCCCGGTCACGGGGAATCTCCACGTGCCGCGCGTCGAGATCGTCGGGGGACAGGTGCAGCGCCCCGGCGATCTGCCGCGGATCGGCCTGGACGTCGATGTCGTGCCTCAGATCCACGATGAAAACCTCTTCGCCGCGATCCAGCCTCTCCTTGAGCTCCTCGGGCGCGATGCGCGCGATCCGGAGCCGCCGCAGGACACGCCGGCGCTGGCCGTACTTGAAGAGAATCCAGGCGGCCAGGGCGGTCACCAGCACGACGCTCATCCCGTGGCCAACGCGGGTCGCATGCTCGACGAGCCTCTCGAGCTGCGGGCTGAAGAGGTACCCGAGCCCGGCGTAGGCACCGGCGTAGAGCGCGCCGGCGGCGGTCGCCGTCGCCAGGAACATCGGCGCGGACATGCCGGAGACTCCGGCCAGAGGCGGCGCCACGGTGGCGAACCCGGGGACGAACTTGGCGAGGATCAGGGCGCGGGCCCCTTGACGCTCGAAGATCTCCTCGGTGCGCCGCACGCACGTGTCCGGCTCGAGAGAGATGCGGCAGAGGAACCGGAGCACCGGGGCCCCCTTCCATCGCCCCAGCACGTACCAGAGGGAGTCTCCCAGAACCGAGGCCAGAGTCGCGACCAGCACGACGGCGGCGAGGCCCAGGCGACCGGTGCCGGCCAGGGCACCGGTCGCGAGGAGCACGGGGATCCCCGGGATCGGAGCCCCGAGCTGCTCGCTCGCGATCCACGCGAACAGGATCAGGTAGCCGTGTCGCGCCAGCAGCTCGAGCATCGGGCTCATCACGATGATCGCCGGCGCAGGGTCTCGAAGTTCCGGATGACGGCGCTCATCATCTTCGAGCGGCCGACCGAGTGCCGCAGGTTCGACGCCGCGCCTGCCACCTGGTCCGTGAAGGTGCGGTTCGTGTAGAAGAGCACGGTGCGATCCCCGTCGGGGAGCAGGCCGATGAAGGTCTGCAGCGAGTTGTAGGACGAGCCCGCGTACAGCTGGCGCTCGGCGATGAGCGCCCGGTCGGAGCGCACGTCGAACAGACGGTGCGCGAGCGCGAAGGTCGGTCTGTCCTGCACGCGCCGCTTGATCCACAGGAGCTGGCTCTCGAACTCCGGGCGTTGCTCCTTCGGGAACGCGGTGAACGCGGCATAGAACTCCGGAAAGGCGCGCCGGATGAGCTCGGCGTCCTCGGCGGCGCGCAGCAGCTCTTCGCCCGGGAGGACCGATTGGCCTGCGCCGCGGTCGTAGGGCGCGATGCCGGCCAGCCCGTCTTTCACGTAGCGCCCCAGCCGTTCCTGCAGCATGCCGCGGTACAGACCCGACACCTCCGTGACGCACGCCGGCTGCCGGTCGCAGTCCTTCCCGGGGAAACGTGTCCGCGCGGCGTTCAGCCGATCGAGCTCCTCGGTGCTGAGGTTGAAGGTCGAGCCGGGGACGGCCGCGAGGAGGCGGCGGACCTCCGGACCCTCCCCGGAGGCGTAGCCGGCGGGACGGAACATCTCCCCGAGCGGATCGCCCGGCGCCGAGGCGCGGAAGTCGAGGATCTCCTGGTCGGCCCGGAGCAGCTCCCCCTTGCGGATCTCCTCGGCGAGGACCCGCAGCGGCGCCGCCAGGCGCATGACCACCGCGATGGAGATCTCCTTCGCGTCGTTTTCGCGGAACTCCTTGCCGACGATCTCCCCCTGCAGGACGCGGGCGCGCTCGGCGCCGTCATAATGCAGGTAGGTCATGACGTCGTCGAAACCCGGCGTCGCCTCCGCCGCCGGCAGCGGGCCGGCGGCCAGCCCGCAGGCCACGCCCAGGGCAAGGGCGATGCTCGCGGACCTCATGCGGAACCTCTTCTCCACTTGAGTGAACATCATCTGAGAGGCGCATGGTATGTCCAGAATGTGAATGCAGGCCCCCCCCTAGTACCAGAGCCGGATGAAGGCCGCGATGCAGCGAGGGTTTCAGTTGAAGAGCGAGGGAAGCCGCTAAGCGGCCTCGGCGAGCGTGAGCGCGAACCCGGCGGCGGCGTCGAACCACTGCGCGCGCAGACCGAAACCGGCGCGCAGCAGCATCGACTCGATCTCGTCCGGACGGTACTTGTAGGAGCTCTCGGTCCAGATGGTCTCGCCCGGGTCCATCACGAAGGTCACGTCGGCGCCGCGGATGGAGACGCGCTGGCGCCAGCGGCTGCGCAGGTGCATCTCGACGCGCGAGGCGGATTCGTTCCAGACGGCGCGGTGGTCGAAGCCCTCCAGGTCGAAGTCGCCGCCGAGCTCCCGGTTGATCCGCTCCAGGAGGTTGCGGTTGAAGGCGGCGGTCACGCCCAGCGGGTCGTCGTAGGCCAGCACCAGGTTGGCCGCGGGCTTGACCAGATCGACTCCGATCAGCAGACCGTCCCCCGGCGCGAGCGACGCGCGGATGGCGGAGAGGAAGACGTCACGCCCCGGCGGATCGAAGTTGCCGATGTTGGATCCGAGAAACAGGGCCAGCCGGCGGCCCGCCGAGGGGGCGAGCCCGATGTCCACGAGACCCGCCTCGTACGTCGTCTGGTGCGGAACGACGCGGACGCCGGCGTGCTCTTCGAGGGTGCGTCCCGCTTCGGCCAAAGCGCTTCCCGAGATGTCCACGAGGTGCAGGTCGAGCGGGCCGCGATTCTTCCCCGCGCCCGCGATCAGGGCCGACAGCTTGGCGCCGCTGCCGGGGCCGAGCTCGACGATGGTGGTGACGTCGGCGTCGAGGATGTCGCCCGCGTGGGCTTCGAGCAGGCACATCTCGGCGCGCGTCAGCAGGTACCACGGCAGCCGGCAGATCGCCTCGAACAGGGCCGAGCCGAGATCGTCGTAGAGATAGCGCGACGGCAGCTGGCGCTGGCCCTGGAGCAGGAAATGGCGCACGTCCTCCGCGAAGTCCCGCGCCACGCCGGTGGGAGCCGGCGCGGAAGTCGGCGGCGCCGACGGGGTCTGCCGGCGTTCCGCGCGCATCAGGCCCGGCTCCGGGCGCATCGGAAGGTGGCGTACATATAAGGATAGTGTCCCCGGAACCAGTTGCGGAACGACGGGCGCAGCAGCTCCCGCGCCGTCGCGGGCGAGGCCCCCTTCATGACGAAGTGATCGCCGTCGAAGAAGTCGGCGGAGTACTCCGGGTAGGTCGCCTGCGCCCGGAACCCCGGAAAGGGCGCGAACGGCGTGCTCGTCCACTCCCAGCCGTTGCCGACGAGGTCGTCCACGCCCCAGGCGCTGCGACCGGCAGGATGGCAGCCGGCCGGCTCGGGATCCCAGGACGCGAAATCGAAGACGCCGTGCCACGCCGGGTCGGGCGCCGCCTCGCCCCACGGGAACGGGCGTTGCGCTCCACCGGGCGTCCCGTACGCGGCACGGTGGAACTCGGCTTCGGTCGGCAGCCGGGCCTCGCGCCAGCGCGCGTACGCCTCCGCCTCGGCGTGGCTGACATACACCGGCCAGGACGGCGGCAGCGGGATCGCTCCGAACAGCCCGCGCCACATCCAGTCGCGAGCCCCTCGTTCCCAGAACGGCGGATGGCGCATGCCTTCGCGCTGCACCCACTGCCAGTCGGCCGGGCGCCAGAAGCGCGGCTCGCGGTAGCCGCCGGCCAGCACGAACTCCATGTAGGAGGCGTTGGTCACGTTCCCCGACTCGATCGCGAATCCGGGAACGTCCTCCGCGTGGGCCGGGGCCTCGTTGTCCCAGGCGTACTCGACGGCGCCGCGATCGACGCCGGGCCGCGCGCGCCCGGCGGGGATGTCGATCCACCGCATCCGCGGGATCGGCCCTTCGACGCGGGGCGCGTAGCCGGCCGGGGCGCGTTTCGATGCGTGCGGCGCGCGGTGCAGCATGTAGAGGAGTGTTTCCTGGTGCATCAGCTCGTGCTCGAGGATGACGAAGACCGCCTCGGCCCGGTGCAGGAGCGCATGCCCGGGCCGGTCGATGTCGGCGTTGGCGAGCGCCTCGATTACCCGATCGTCGGCCGCCTCGGCGAACGCCCGGACGGCGGCGCGCTCCGGCCAGATCGCCCGGTTGCGCGCCGCGGTCGCGCGCTCCGCCCCGTTGGCGACGCCGTCGGTCGGCGGATCGATGCCGCGCGCGAACAGATCCTCGAGCGCCGGGTCGAGGCTCGGCCCTCCGAGCGCTTTCCTGACCAGGGTGTTGAAGCTGAAGGCGGGGACGTGCCCCTCGTAGAACACGAACGGATGCCGCAGCGGGATCGGCTGGATGTAGTGCGCGTCTTCGTCGATCAGGAGATCGAACAGCAGGCGCGATCGCTCCCGGTTGCGGCGATAGCGCGCGACGAGAGCGTCGCGATCGAGGGCGTTTTCGGATTCGGACCGGGGCTTGTGCTCCGGCCTCGCGGGCTGCGGCATGCGCCGTCCCTCCGGTGAAGGCAGGACCTGGGATTCTCTGTCGGGGCACAGCGAGGGTACCACCGAACGGCGAGGCGGGCTACGCGTCGGGGCGCAGGCGCAGGCCGCGCGGGACGAGAACCCGGCCGACGCCGGCGAAGATCGCCTGGGCCAGCAGGGCCAGGAGCGCCGCGGGGATCGCTCCTTCCAGGATGAGGTCGATGTCGTCCAGGCGGATTCCCGTGAGGATCGGCTGCCCGAGCCCGCCGGCGCCGATGAGGGCTCCGAGCGTCGCGGTGCCGACATTGATGACGGCGGAGGTCTGCACTCCGGCCAGGATCGCCGGCGAAGCCAGGGGCAGCTCGATCTTCATCAACCGCGCCCACGACGACAGCCCCAGCACGTCGGCCGACTCGAGCAGCGGCCGCGGGATCCCGCTCAGACCGGTCACGGTGTTCCGGACGATCGGCAGCACGCTGTACAGGAAGAGCGCCGCGACCGCCGGCAGCGTCCCGATGCCGAGCAGCGGGATCAGGAGGACGAGCAGGGCGAGGGACGGGATGGTCTGGACAACACCGGCCACGGCGAGGATCGCCGTCCCGAGCCTGCGGCGGCGCGCCGCGACGACACCCAGGGGAATCGCCACGAGGATCGCGGCGCCGAGCGATGCCGCCACCAGCGCCAGGTGCTCGGCGACGCGCGCGGCGACACGCGCCGCTCTCCCCTCGCCTGCCGCCGCCGCTTCGATCCCGAGCGCCCCGGAGAGAAACGCGGCGGCCACGGCCGGCTCGGGGACGCGGTCGATCTTGGCGCGTGCGTTGAGACGCTGCATCTCCTTCGCGGAGAGGCGCCCTTCGAGAACCGACAGCGACGGCAGCGCGGAGGGGATCCGCCGCGGCAGATCGAGCCGGTACAGCAGCACGGCGCGGTATTTCGGGAAGACGCCCAGGTCGTCCTCGAGGACGCGCAGCTTGTAGAAGGGGATCTCCGCGTCGGTCGTGTACAGGTCGATGAGGTCCACGCTTCCGGCCGCGAGCGCGCGGTACGCGACGTCGTGATCCATGGGCCGCGGCCGGGTCTGCGGCAGGGCGTAGCGCTCGCGCAGCTTCGGCCAGCCGTCCGCCCGGTTCAGGAACTCCTCGCTGAAGGCGAGTTTCAGGTCCGGGTGCGCCCGCAGATCGGAGAGACGCGCGACACCGAGGCGCGCCGCATCGTCCTCCTTCATGCCGAGCGCATAGCTGTCGTCGAACCCGAGCCCGCCGCTCATCCCGACGCCCTGCGCGGCGAGCGCCTGCCGCAGCGAGGCGTCGTCCCCGCCGGCACCGCCGTCGCGCAGGATGTCGGCGCGGATCGTCCCGGTGTACTCGGGATAGAGATCGATCTCACCCGCCAGGATCGCGTGCCAGAGGACCTGCGTGCCGCCGAGCTGCGCCCGGTGCGCGGCGCGGGTGCCGGTGCTGCGCAGCACCTGCGTGGCGATCTCCCCCAGCACCACCGATTCGGTGAACTTCTTCGACCCGACGCGCACCTCCGGTCGGGCGCCGCCGCAGCCGGCCGATGACGCCGCGAGGAGGAACAGTGCGCCGATCGGCAGGGCGCCACGGCGCCTCATCGCATCGATCCCGGGCGGCTCTGGGCGCGCACGAAGCGGACGACGAACTCGTCGGCAGGGCGCTCGACGAGATCCGCGAACCGGCCCTCCTGCACCACGGCGCCGTCCCGGAGCAGGACGACCCGGTCAGCGAAGATCTCCGCCTCGGCGAGATCGTGCGTGACGAGGACAACGGTCTGCCGGAGGCGCGCGAAGATGTCGCGCAGGTCGGCGCGCAGCTCGGCGCGGATCATCGGGTCGAGGGCGCCGAGCGGCTCGTCGAGCAGGATCAGCTCGGGCCCGAGCATCAGCGCCCGCATCAGGCTGACCCGCTGGCGCTGCCCTCCGGAGAGCTGCGCCGGATAGCGGTTCATGGCGTCGCCCGGGAAATGCGTCAGCGCGATCAGCTCGTCGAGCCTTCGCGCCATGCGATCCGCGTCCCACCCGAAGTAGCGCGCCGCGAGCGTGACGTTCGCCGCCGCCGTCAGGTGCGGGAACAATCCCCCTTCCTGGATGACGTAGCCGATGCGCCGGCGCAGCGGCGCGAGCGTGCGCGCCGTCAGCGGCTCGCCCCACAGGAGCACTTCCCCCGCGCTCGGCCGCGCCAGGCCCGCGAGCAGGCGCAAAAGCGTGGACTTGCCGCACCCCGTCGGCCCGAGGAGGACGCTCACCCCGGGCTGGAGCGACATTGTCGTCGGCTTCAGCGCTTCGAAATCGTCGTAGCGCTTGGCAGCACCGCGCAGCTCGACAACCGGATGGTCGATGGCCGATCCTCCGCTTCGAACACGCCGCATGCTGCCACAACATGCGCGCGGCCGCGGTCCTTGACCGTGCTTCGCGATCTGGCTAAGGTGCGGGTCAAGGAGGGTACACATGACGAAGAGAGTTCTCGCCGTCCTGCCCCTGCTTGGAATCCTGGTGTTCACGATGGGAGGAATCGCCATCGCCCCTTCGTCCGCCGCACCGGCGGCACCGTCGCTCAGCGAACCGATCACCCCGGATGTCTGCGCACCACCGGCGGATCCGGAGTTCGGCGGCTGCCGCTGGTACTGCGGGTCGAAGTCGTACACGACCCGGTCGCAGTGCCAGGCGAACTGCGCCACGACGTGCGAAGACATCTGCTGATGTGAAGGACCGCGGCGGGCGGGCCCATCCGCCTGCCCGCCGCATTCGTCTTTCCGTCTCTTCCGGCCGCTCCCTTCCCGCCTCCGGTGGAGCAGACTGGCGCATGACGACTCGCTTCGTTTCCTATCGCACCGGACTTCTCGCGTTCGCGATCCTGGGCAGCGCCGCTCTCGCCGCGCCGCGCGGCGGCTCCGCCGGCGCCATCAAGCTCCCGCCCGGTTTTTCGATCGCGCCGTACGCCACCGGCGTTCCGAACGCGCGCTCGATGACGCAGGGACCGAAAGGGGTTCTCTTCGTGGGGACCCGCGTCAACCGCGGCAAGGTGTACGCGGTGCTCGACCGTGACGGCGACGGACGGGCCGAGAAGGTGGTGACGGTCGCCTCCGGCCTGAACATGCCGAACGGCGTCGCCTGGCGGGACGGGGCGCTCTACGTGGCCGAGATCAGCCGCGTCCTGCGCTTCGACGGGCTGCCGGCGTGGCTCGACGGGCCGGCCGGAGCGCCGGCCCCGAAGCCGGCCATCGTGCGCGACGACTTCCCGACCGACACGCACCACGGCTGGAAGTTCATCCGCTTCGGCCCGGACGGCCTGCTGTACGTGCCGGTCGGGGCGCCGTGCAACGTCTGCGACGAGAAGGATCCGCGCTACGCGTCGATCACCCGCATGAAGCCGGACGGCTCGGGGTTCGAGATATTCGCGCGCGGCATCCGCAACTCCGTCGGCTTCGACTGGCACCCCGAAACGCACGAGCTGTGGTTCACCGACAACGGCCGCGACATGCTGGGAGACGACCGGCCGCCCGACGAGCTGAACCGCGCGCCGAAAAGCGGCATGGACTTCGGCTTCCCCGCCTGCCACGGCGGGGACATCCCCGATCCGCAGTTCGGGAAGGAAACGGGCTGCGCGGGCACGACACCTCCCGAGCAGAAACTCGGCCCCCACGTCGCGGCGCTGGGAATGCGCTTCTACACCGGCACGATGTTCCCCGAGCCGTACCGCGGCCAGATCTTCATCGCCGAGCACGGCTCCTGGAACCGCAGCACCCCGATCGGCTATCGCGTGACGCTGGTGCGCCTCGAGAACGGCCGCGCCGCGTCGTACGAGCCGTTCGCCGAGGGTTGGCTGGCCGGCGATCGCGCCTGGGGCCGCCCGGTCGACGTCGAGGTCATGCCGGACGGCGCGCTGCTCGTCTCCGACGACGAGCGCGGCGTCATCGACCGGATCACCTACCGGAACTAGCCTGCGGCGCCGGCGTGCTGGAGGCGGCGCTCGTCCGGGTCGACGTGCGCCGGGCGAGCGCCCCGCCGGGACCACTCGCGGAAGCGCTCCAGCCAGATGTACACGACCGGAGTGACGTAGAGCGTCAGCAGCTGCGAGAACAGCAGGCCGCCGACGACGGCGAGCCCGAGCGGGCGGCGCGACTCCGCCCCGGCCCCGAACCCCATGGCGATCGGCAGCGTTCCCATCAGGGCCGCCATCGTGGTCATCATGATGGGGCGGAACCGCACGATGCACGCCTCGACGATCGCCTCCTCGGCCGACTTCCCCTGCTTCTGGCGCGCCTCGATGGCGAAGTCGATCATCATGATGCCGTTCTTCTTCACCAGACCGACCAGCATGATGATGCCCACCGCCGCGTAGATCGACAGCTCGGTGTGGAACAGGGCGAGCGTCGCGAGGGCGCCGAACCCGGCGAACGGCAGCGCCGACAGGATCGTCACCGGGTGGATGAAGGATTCGTACAGGATGCCGAGCACGAGATAGATGACCAGGATCGCCATCACGAACAACAGCCCGAGTCCTTGCAGGGACGACTGGAACGCCTGCGCCTGGCCCTGGAAGGCGGTGGTGATCGTCGCCGGCAGGATCTCGCGCGCGATGCGCTCGACCGCGCGGGTGGCGTCGCCGAGCGACATGCCCGGCGCGAGGTTGAACGACACGGTGACCGACGGCAGCTGCCCGAGGTGGCTCACGGTGAGCGGCCCGACTCCCATGCTGACTTTGGCGACGGCGTCCAGCGGCACCAGCTTCCCCGACGACGAGCGCACGTAGAGCAGCGACAGCGCGGTCGGGTCCTTCTGGTACTCGGGAAGGAGTTGCAGGATGACCTTGTACTCGTTGTTCGGCGCGTTGATCGTCGAGACCTGCCGGGTGCCGTAAGCGCTGAACAGCGCCTCTTCGATCTGCTCGGCGGTCACACCGAGCGCCGCCGCCTTGTCGCGCGCGATGTCGAGCCGGATCTCCGGGTTCTTCAGCAGGAGATCGGTCGTGACGTCCTGGAACCCGGGCAGCGCCCGCATGCGCTCCTCGAGCGCCTGCGCGCCCTTGTACAGCACGTCGGTGTCGGTCCCCTGCAGCGTGCACTGGAAGAGGCTCTTGGTGAGCTGCCCGCCGATGCGGATCGGAGGCGGGATCTGGAGATACGCGCGGATGCCGGGGACGGTCATCAGCTTCGGCCGCATCGCCTCGATGAACTGCTGCGCCGACAGGGCGCGCTCGCGGAGGGGCTTGAGGCGCATGAAGAGGGTGCCGGCGTTGCTGGCGCTGGTGCCGCCGCGGGCGCC
>Ga0134121_10000686_pt1 | contig 36467 bp, 49 predicted proteins | sample KB301_FD_96463 | JGI IMG/M metagenome (GOLD analysis project Ga0134121, IMG submission 96463) | Terrestrial soil microbial communities without Nitrogen fertilizer from Kellogg Biological Station, Michigan, USA - KB3-0-1 | ecosystem: Environmental > Terrestrial > Soil > Unclassified ...
ACTGTCAGATATGAATGGCAATATGCAATTCACAACAAGACTATCAGATACGAATGTGAGATTTGATGCAACTAAAAAAGAAGAATTGTTGGACCAAACACTATCGACTGAAATAGTGTCGCACTGATTGTTGCGAACTATAATTTGTTCTGTGATTGGTTTGCAATTTATCGTATCAAATACAGATGTATTTTCATATACGGTATCTTTGTAGTTTTTTTGAACAAATTGATTTACGTAGATAGTTTTGTAGTAGATGGTATCTTGAAGCTTCCATGACGTGTTAATACTGTCATGATAAACTCCAAGTTTTTGTCGTAATGTAATTGGAATAGAAATCATTTGGTTTAAGAGGACCGTATCTTTTCCAATTACAATCCAACGAGGATTGCAATCTTCATTGGCAATCAGTATGGAGTCAGTTTTAGAATTGCATGTAGTGATATGGAATGAAACAGAATCCGGCATCACAAATGGCTCTTTAATCTGAAATGATGTGCCGGTTATTTTAATAATGACCGTATCTTTACCAAGGCCAAGAATGGAGAATGTAAATTGCGCGTCGGATTGTTTTGATGTAGGAGCGTATTCGAAAGCAAGGTCTAAAAAATCATTGATAACAGAAGATTGTGAACCGAGATATTTTATGTCACTGTTACTTTGAGAGACATTTGTTAGTATTAAATCTTCAGCCTCACATGTCAAGTTTTTCAAAGCAATGTGAATGGTATCTTTTGAACATTCAACTTGATTGACTGTAACATCAAACACTCTTTCGTTTGTTTTTCCATTGATACTATAGTTTACAGTATCTTCCAGCACAATTATTGAAATTGGGAACTTTAGTAGTGTTGTATCATTAATGTTGATGACAATCGTATCGTTTATCGAATGATTGATAGGAGAGGTCGATGTAAAGTTTAGCGTTCCGCTAGCTATGGAATCATTCAGTTTTAAGAGGTCGGCTGGTGTGTCAAAGTTGTTGGAGCGAAGGTAGTGAATAACCGAGTTGCGTCTTGGCGATATGCAACTAGTATCTTCAAAACGGATTGAGAACGAGTAGTTTTGTTGACATGGTGAAATAGTATCACCATTGATATACTGAATGTTTAAGTCGTTTTTCAATGTTGACTCAGGGTTGTACGCACGAATCATTTTTGTGAACCCGTTATTGTCAGATAGCGTTAAGTCTAAAAATTGATGGCAGTCAAAATTAATATTAGAGGTCCATTGACACGGTTTTCTTTTCGATAAACCAACTGTCATTGAGTCGGCTATGGTATATGCATCTTGCTCCGACTTGATATTATCAAAATAGTTCCCGTTAGTTGAATCGCACAACTTTTTGAACGATGATGTGATATAGGCAATATCAACCGGCGCATTATTTACAATGATGGTATTGAACGTGATTTCATTTCTTTTGCAGACAGCAATAGCGGAGTCCATTTCGCTATCTGTAAACGGACTCCAATTTCCATCAGTGATTAAAATGATATTGTGACGACCCCATCCAACAATTTCGATTGGTATGCAGCCATCGTATGGTTGAAATAGTTGTTGCCAAAAGTCATTATTGAATCCGCGAGGAACAGAATTCCAAAAATCAATTAGTGACAATTTGTTTTGAGTAAATGGAACTCTCAATACGCAGTAGTCATCGCACGTTTGTATCGCGACTTCTGTTTTAGTTAAGTCGATGGAATTAATAAATCGTACTCCAAATTGTTTTGCGAGATAGGATGATATAAGACCGCCTCCTCCACTCATAGAACCCGAGATGTCAAGGGAAATAGTAACACTTAAGGAATCAACTGTGGTATCGCATTGAGATGCAATTATAGGGAAACTTCTTCCATAATCATCTGTTAGTTTATAACTCGATAGTGCTGGAAAGTAGTTGATTGTCCCGTAGGCCGTAGTTTGTTCGACGCTATCGAACGTAATCAGGGTTTGAGCCTGACAGGGCAGCACAAAAATGAGAAGCAAGAGGGCGCAAAATAGAGACTTCATGACATATCAAAGTTACGTCGTCCACACATTCTAACTATTCGGGAATAAGTGCTGTAAAACAATTCGGAAAGTGTTGAAACTTTTTTGAATGAGTTTCGAACAGAAGAGAAAAATGATAGAAGTTTCATTTTTTGGAAACTAAGCTGGATTTGAAAGCTTTATGAGCCGTGACTTCGCACAATACGGTGCGAAGGCTATTCCATCTAATTCGGAGAATTTTATTATGGAACCATACTACTCGTCCTTACGAATTGATACCGGTTTGTTGTTGGGGCAAGCGGAGCGTTTTTTTGAAACCGGCATGTTGCTTTTGGATGAATATCCAGATTTGGCAATCAAAGAGTTTATTCAGGCAGTTGAAATTGCGCCATTACCAGAGTATTTCATTCATCTTGCGTCGGCGTATGCTACGAATGCTATTAATTGTGGAGATAATAGTTACCTTGAAGATGCTGTTTTGATGTGTGAGTATGCTATTGAATCTGACTCGAATTATGGGCAAGCGTATCATGATAAAGGATGCTATCTTGTTCGATTAGGTCAGTTAGAAGATGCAATAAAATGTTTTGAGACGGCTTTAAGCACTTCAAATTTACCGTGTCGTGCAGAGACGTATTTGAACATTGGTATGGTCCAAGAAAAATTTGGGTTGTGGACCGAAGCTAAAGCTGCTTATAAAAGTAGTTGGCGGTACAGCCCTTCTTTCCATCAAGGATTTGAGAGGTATAAGCGTCTTATAAGCTTTTCCAATTAAGCGACAAGAGCAGGACAAAAATCCTGCTCTTTCTTTTTAGGGCTTTAAGTTGGAAACGACCTTGATTCGGCCTGTATTTATTCTACAGGGAGCAGAATATGCAAAACCAAAAAGACATACAGAAATACCAGAACAATAAATCAAACAAGGTTCCTCAAAAAGGTGATACTGTTGCGCTAAATGTCGGAAACAAACAAAAGCGGACAGAATATTCAGATATTTACATTCCGGAACACAAATCGCTTATCGACAAAACTCCTCAGTTCAATAACGTTCTGTTGAAGCCTTATTTCTATAATGTTAATTGGATTCCCTATGTAATTTATGAGCGATGGGTCGGAATGAAATGCGAATCTGTTTCTTTTCGTCGTGGAATGAAATCGTCAATTCGGTGGCAGACGCTGTTTGCGCGTCTGTTAGAAATGGAAAACGACGTGTATCTCTCAAATTTTATGGACCATGCTCCCGATATTGTAAAATTTCAAATCATTGTTTTTGAGTCTAAGTATCTTCAAATGATTGATGGGATGATTGGAGATGCTATGCGTAACGAAGCAAAGGAATATATTTCCTATATTGATAAAAAATTTGACGATGATTTGAGAATGTATCGCTCCTAACATAAGTTGTAGGAACTTTAGTTGTATTCATTGGGTTTTGATTTGTTGTGTTATCTATGAAAATTATTGATTGTTTTACGTTTTTCAACGAGTTGGACCTCCTTGAAGTACGTCTTCATACATTGGCTCCTTTTGTTTCTAAATTTGTACTGGTTGAAGGAAGTCGAACACATTCGAATTTACCAAAACCATTTTACTTTGAAGAAAATAAAGAACGGTTTGCGCCATTTTTAGACAAGATTGTTCATGTCAAGATTGAAGAAGATGAGTGGTGCGCAAATAAATTGCCATGGGCTTTGGAAAATTTCCAGCGCAATCAAATCAAGAACGCTCTATCTAAATTGAATTTGGAAGACGACGATATTATCTTGATAAGTGATTGCGACGAAATTCCAAATCCAAATATGTTTTTTGATAACCTGTTAAAATTGAACAGGAGAAATACACCGTTTGAGCGTTCGCAGTATTATATGATACTTCTCGTTCCGATGTTGTATTATTACTCTTTCAATATACAGGTCGAACATTATGATTGGAATGACCTCATGAAGTTCGGTACTCGGGCGATAAAATACAAGAATCTGAAGAAGAGCACTTGTATAGAAGCACTACGTAAGAGTGGCGATGGATTGGTAGTACCGAATGCTGGTTGGCATTTTTCTTTTTTTGGAAATCCAGAATCCATCATCAAAAAGATACAATCGTATGCCCACCAAGAATTCAACAAAGAAAAATATTTGGATTCAAAAACGATACAAGCTCTTATGGAAGGCGGACATGATTTATTCGTTCGAAATTACAGCTTCAAAAAAATACCGCTCGACCCTTCGTTTCCTCAATATGTCTTAGATAACCAAGAACGTTTTAAAGTAAACATTGCGCCACTATAATGCTATCACCGATTCAGACCGTTTCTGTTGCTGCTGCTGTAAATGACAAATATCAAATTGGACCTGTCTTAGATTCAATCCGACGACAAGGATATACTCGTCGTGAGTTATGTATAATTGACAAGCCGCTTGAACCGTTTATCTGGACAAACACAATTTATGCGGATTGTATGCGTATGAATGATTCATACAATGTACTCACTTATTCTGGAAAATACTGGGAAGACATTCAAAAATTGATTTTTGAATGCAAGCGAGATTACATTGTGATTTTAAATGAGCACAGCAATCCTGTTCCGGATATGTTTGAAACAGTGCTGAAACAATTGAATAGCAATGATAATACAGCACTCTTTTATCATTCTCATCCAGTTTATGGAATCAATTGTATATTTGCACGGACACGACTTTTAAGGGAAGTATCAGGAGTAGATAAGCACTATAAGACTCTGTGCGATTATCCTTGGCTTGAAGTTTTTGAAAAGCTACTTAAACTCGGATATGATGTGAAGGAAATGGATGGCAGTTTGCTTGCACCTCCACAAGTCAAAGTAAACTTTCCAACAGAAGATATTCAACATGACCATGATAGATACATTCAGAAAATAAATGACCCGCTATATGGGAAAAATATCGTGTATGTCGATGGAGCTATGGGAGACCATTTGTTTGCGTTACCATTAATTCGACAATCCAAAGGTTCATATATCTGTTGTAAATTCCCTCACATCTATAATGAGATAGAAGGCATTCGTGGATTTGTTGCACCAAACCATCCCTTGTTTGGAGATGGAGGCTATAACGTTTATGCGTACGGTCAACATCATGGCATATTTTCTATTGACGAAGCTTTCTCCTTTATGTACAATAGACCGTATTATTCGGAAGACTTTAAGTTCGAGAATGTTGCAAACAACTCAAACATAAACAGTCTGTGCAAACAAAATAAAGTTGTTGTTATTGCTCCATTTGCATCAAACATTCATGGATTCAGTAACAAAAATTGGCCAGAGATTCGCTGGTTTGAACTCATTGATTGGCTCAAGCGTCTTGGATATTATGTTGTTCAAGTGGGGTCGAAAAATGATAGGCAAATTCCGAATGCAAATCTTCATTTCTTAGACCAAAACATTCATGAGGTAGCACAACTTATAATCAAATCTGAGTTCTGGATTTCTGTAGATACGTTTCAACATCATCTAGCATCAGCACTTCGAAAACCGGGTATTTGTTTAACTCCAGATTTCAATGAGCACGCTCAACATAATAGGAATCTGTATGTAGTGAAATCAATTGGAAAAAATTGGGAAGAACGTCGATGGAATATAGATGCTCAAATTCCAGAACGAAAAGAAAGTATGGAATCCATAACTATTGACGATACAAAACAAGCAGTGTTTGATTTCCTTGGAACTCATGAATATTTGTTTAAGCCTATTACGAATCAATGGTTAGTGGAAGCAAAGGCTTCGGCATTGCAAGTCCCGTCTGAAATTGAAGGTTTGCAAAAATATTTGATGACTAAGCTTCCAGAGGTTATTGTTGAAATAGGAACGCAACGTGGTGGAACGCTCGCTCGTTGGATTGAAATGCCAACTGTAAAAACATTGATAAGTATTGACCTTGTGGGCGGTGTTCACGGTGGTATGGTCCAAGAAAATAGGGACCATGTTATTTCAAATACTACAGAAGAATGTAAACGACTTGGAATCGAGTTTCATGAGATAAGTGGCGATTCACATGATGTTGCTTCTGTAAAACGATTGGAAGAAATTCTCAATGGTCGTTTAATTGACTTCTTGTTTATAGATGGAGACCATCGTTATGAAGGTGTTCGAGACGATTATATGCTCTACAACAAGTTTGTTCGAGAGGAAGGTATTGTAGCATTTCACGACATCAGGGATTCAGAATGGCATCGAAGGCATTCTGCTCATGTTGACATGTTTTGGAATAAACTGAAGTGTTTCTTTACCCATAAAGAATGGATTGCTACAAGAGAGGAATCGTGTGCTATAATGCCAGATGCTACGCCACATGGTTTTGGCGGAATAGGCGCTGTTGTTTACAATAAAGCTGGACACTCTAAATTTGAAAAACGATTAGATGTTCCAAGAACAGTTAGTATTACAATAGGAGCGTTCAATAATTGTGATGCAACAAAAGCGTGTTTAGATTCTCTGTTTGAAAGTGAATGTTTGAGTCCGAAATCTCAAATTGTGGATGTCGTCGTTCATAGCAATGGAAGTACTGATGGCACTAGTGAGATGCTTATGAAATACATGAAGATTCAACCGAAACTTCATGCTGTTTTTAGCAATCAGCCATTAGGATATGCACGAGCGGTCAATTTTCCAATTCAATTGACACGAGGAAACTATGTCGTATATTTGAATAATGACACTAGACCTTTTGGTGATTGGCTCGATAGACTAATTGACCCAATGGATTTGAATCCAAAACTTGGGCTTTGTGGTCCGATGATTGGTGTTCCATACACAATGGAAAATGGTTATGAGGTAAAACCATACGTTCTTGGAATGTGTGAAGTTGTAAAACGTCATGTATTGGAAGAAATTGGGTTGCTTGCGGAATCGTGGAAAATAGGATATCACGAGGATGAAGAATTTTCGACGAGAGTAAAAAATGCAGGATATGAAATTCATGGCATCGTGGACCAGTCTACGATAGGACATTGGGATGAATATACAACTGCCGGTATTCCATTCCCAATTCATCACGCTGGTGGAATTACGTTCAACCATCAAGTTCCAAATCTTACCGAGATACAACAACTGAATCATGAAAAATGGAAGAACTATCTGACACCACATAACAAGAAATATGTGGTGATACCAGACTCTGCAGAGTTCTTGTTAACCACTATCAAACGAGTGACAGAAGAAGATAGAGACTGTATGATTTGTGCAGTCGTTGCTACTCAAGAACTGATGAATGAAATATTCTTCCATCCGGAACACGAACTCATATATCAGACACATGTCCATGTAATACCAGCCATTCTTACTTCAAGAGACATTCATGCATTGAAAAACGTGGGCCGCGTGTTTTTTGCTCACGATGATGACCACATTTTCTATGTAACAAATAAGAATGTAGATAATCCAATTGATATTACATGGCTTTGTAAGTGGGACGATTATAGTTCTATGGGCATTCTTTCTCAGAAGCTTTTAGAAAACATACCAAAGAATGTTGAATTTGAAGTTCAAGGTATTATCGGACCTTCTACAACTCAAAACAAGCTCATTCAATACAAATTAAACAATAGTAGAGATAAGAAAAATATCGGCATCATGTTTTCTTATCCTGACCAACACCAATTACTTCAACCGTACAAGAAGAAAATAATATATACTGGCGCAGATACTAATGGTGGTATTCCAAATTTTGGCCAGAATGCAAATCATGCTGATGTATTGTTTACTCCTTCCAATCTCTCTCGGTCGTTTATGAAAGGTCTCGAAACTACGAAACCTATTTTTGTTGTGCCACATGGAGTTGATACAGACCTGTTCAAATACAACAAAAGAGAAATCAATATCTACAGGCCGTTTACATTTCTTTACGTAGGAGAGTGTTCAGACAGGAAAGGTGTGTTTCAGCTTGTTCAAGCGTTTCAAAAGATAGACAGTGCGTACAAGGTTCGGTTGATATTAGCTGGTAATACAGATATGACATTTTATGGTGGTGAAGACCTAAAGCAATTGATTGCCGAAGATGAACGCATTACCCTTCTACAACAAAATGTGCCTCAAACAGAAATAGCAAACTTGATGCAAATTTCTGATTGCTATGTTTATCCTTCCAGAGCAGACACTTTTGGAATGACCGTATTGGAGGCAATGTCGTGTGGATTACCAGTTATAGCTAATGATGGATTAGGAGTATCGGAATTTATTGAAGGACGGTATATTCCAATCAAAACCACAAAGGTTGATGTTGCGAATCATCCTTGGATGCGCGGACAATGGCTTGAAAGTAGTGTAAGTGATTTGTGCAATAAGATGGAAGATGTCTATGATAAATGTGACCGTTGGTTAGACGCTGCAGAAGATAATGCCGCTTTTATTCGAGAACGGTTTACATGGAAGCGAGTAGCAAACGATTTGTCATTCTTCCTTTCTATTATTGACAACAATACGCCCAAGAAGAAAATATCAGTCATCATTCCATCATTCAATCGACCAAAATATTTGGTTGACATGTTAGCTTCAATTGAAAAGCAATATCGTATCAACGAATCTCCGGATTATGAATATGACATTCACGTTGTAGAACAAAGTAAACCGGAACTACAGGCCGAGATTGCAACTGCGATAGCAAATTATGTTGGCAAATTAAACATCACTCTTCATAGTTCGATGGTAAATTATGGTCAACGAGGTATGTTGCTTAAACTCTTTGAGATGAAAGCTTTTGAAAATTCCGACTACATTATGATGTCGGACCAAGACAATATCTATCACAAGCCGTTGTCAACTTATTGCAAGGTTCTTGATAGCTTTCCGGATTGTTTTTGTTCGACTGGATATTTATCCAAAGAACACGTCTTGAATGACGTTATTGTTACGTCTGAATTTGGAACGTTACTTCGAAAGAGTGGAGCGAGAGAAGGACACATGACATTCCGAGCAAAAGATGTTTTGGACATGATGCCAATAGCAATGGACTCTCAGTTTGGAAATTCTAATAATGGTGCGTGGTTTGGATGTCTTGGGTGGGAGTTACTGTATTGGAATGAAAAATCTCCGGGCAATAAAGGTAAAGTAAAGTTCGTGTACGCCGTTCCATGTGGCGTAGAACACGTAGGATATTCTTCAACGTATCGAGATGCTTCCGTTGAAGAAATATTGAGATGCGAAACTCCTATGGAAGACCAAAAATGGATATCCGGTCAAGAGTTATTGCAATGCATTCAACCAAAACAAGTAGAACCGAAATGAAAATGGAAAGTTATATTACTGAATCTCAAAAAAAGAATAGAGGAGAAAAGATACGTATTAGGTCTTTTCCAAAATCAAGGAATGAAAACACTTGAAGAAGAAATTGATATAATGGTAAGAAACGATTCTTGGAGTAGAGAAGAATATATCAATAAATGGACTACTACGGGTCTTTTGGATGGTCTTGATTTGGATGATGAAAAGTACGTCTTATCAAGATTACTTGAAGCTGCTTCTAAAGCTACATATTCAAGACTTTTACAAAATAAGACCAAATTAGGATTTGTCGAAAGTAGAGACGTTCTTCCTTTTGTTCCCTATCAAAGTCAAATATTCTACGGACATTTTTTATACAGGTGGTCAATTTATATTGGACCTGATGGTCATTTGAAATTTTTGAAATTTGCAGCGATTGCTGCTGAAGCATGGTGGAAATCAATATTGATTGAATATGATGCCAAATAAGGATGACATTCGTAAAATAGAACACGAACTAGTGAAGGCTGTTATGATAATTTTAAAAGACGATAGTCCTATAAATGAACGAGGAAAGATAATGGACGGAAATTGGATTCTTAGTGATTCGTTGATAACGGAGTTTCGTGTATGGAAAGAAAGACAAGATGTTAAGCAGTCGTAAGATATTACTATGTCTCACTGGAAGTGGAGCATCTGAAGCTGCTAAGCATTTGAAAGAGTTTGGTGCTTTGGTTTACGACAATAACGATGCGAATCGAGAGGTGATTAAAGAGCACATGCAAAATCGTTCTGTAGTTGTTCCTAATGTTTTGGACCCGAGACGAATTATTTGTATTGTCAATTCGATTGACCGAGTTACCAATAGAACGCTTAAAAATTATCGGTATCTTGTGTTGGTTGAGAACAGAATGAACATTCCGAATTCAGAACGGTTAACGGCTCTTTATAATATGAATGATTATTATCTCGATTCAAGAATGGATTTAAGATTTCAGACAAAGACATTGATTGAGAAATTATCAAAGAAGTGAATGGAAAAATTAACTATCAAAGAAGCAAAGATGAAAAAGCTAAAGGGAATTGTGTTGGCTGGTGGTTCAGGTTCACGACTTGAGACTCTTACAAAATCCATAAACAAACATTGCTTGCCTGTTGGCAATGTGCCAATGATTTATTGGCCTATCATGCGTTTGAAGGAGATAGGTATCACGGATATCATGATTGTGACTGGAACTGAAAAAGGTGCGACACTATTTCATCAACTTGGAACAGATTCAACTTTAGGTTGTAACTTTACATTCAAGATTCAAAAGGAACCTAATGGTATTGCTGGAGCACTTGCTCTCTGTGAAGATTTTGTTGGTGAAGACAATTGTGTTGTAATTTTGGGAGATAATATTTTTGATTTTGACCTCTCGAATTACGCTATGCTGTTTAATGGAAATGAATTTTCGGGCGATGTGGCGGCTTCTTTTGTGTTGACGCGTTCAGAAAATCCAGAACGATTTGGTGTTGCCACAATAGATAACTTAGAGCGTCATATTAAAAAATTGGGTGATATGAACGAGATGCTCAAGAATATTGGCTACGTATCGCTTTCACAAAATGATTACAAAGCCGAGTATATTATTACGGATATTACAGAGAAGCCGACAGACCCTAAATCAAATTGGATTGTAACGGGAATTTACATGTACGACTGTTCTGTATTTAATGTTATCAGAACACTTCAGCCAAGTAAAAGGAACGAATTGGAAATTTCTGATGTAAACATGCACTATGTTAAAACTGGAAAAGCTCAGTTTTTTTTGACAGAAGATTTTTGGTCGGATGCAGGAACTATTCCTTCCTATGAAGAAGCAAATGTATTTGCATGGGAACACAAACAAAATCATATTCAAGACTCATTGTCTCAAGTTGAGAACAATATCGAGGCTCTTACGGCACTCAAAACTCCGATAGTGTTAGATGTTATTCTTGATGAAAAGGAAGAGGCATTATTGGGAACAACCGGAAAATTCAGACCAGAATTCTTTCCTAAACCGCATTGTTTTTCTTGGTCGAGAAAGGTTCCGAAAGATTTCTTGGGAACGCAAGATGATTGGTATGATACGCTGGTGAATTTGATTAAGCTTATAAAGGCGAAAGGTGGTGAGCATCTGAGTTTACATGGTAACAATAGTGATGTCATAGATTTCATCAAAACTATCTCTCCAGATTTGGATATAACCGATTTAGGATATTTTCATAATAAGCCGGTTTTGACTTTCTTGTATGATTATGGTAGAGAGTTCGCAAAAATATATTTGAGCGACTATTATTGTATAAACTAAGAAGTTATGAATTTCACAGACAATTTTGAAGACCGTAATCTTCAATGTCCTCGGTGTACACTTTCAGTTTCTAGATACTGGAAAGATGGTTGCGATATCTGTAAGGATTGGTCGAATGAGCTTTTAGAAATAAAGTTGAAGGGGCGCTCTGAGAACATAGAGACATTCAATGGTTGTCTATTATTGGCTTTGGTTACTGTCATCATATTGTCGCTATTGTTTGGAATTTTCGTTTGCAAGTAATGAACGAAGCGACTTCTGTTTTTACGATGGACCTTTTACGTCCAGAGCTTGTTCAAGGGAAGAGATTGCTTGAAATAGGTTCTCGTGATGTGTGTGGACAAAACGGTCCTGCCAGAGAATTCTTTCAATCGCTCAAACCATTTGAATACATTGGCGTCGATTATGAAGATGGTGTTGGCGTCGATGTAAAATTGAACGCTAATGACATTGTCAATGAATTTGGTTTAGAACGATTTGATGTTGTCGTTTCGCTAGAAACCTTGGAACATGTTTCAAACTGGAAGTATGTGGTCCGTAACATGAAGCGCGTTCTTACAAAGGAAGGCGTATTATTGATTACAACAAGAAGCTATGGTTATCCTCTTCATAGTTATCCGGAAGACCACTGGAGATATGAATTGGAAGATATTGTTCGAATATTTTCTGACTTTGAAATTCTTCAATTGCAGAGAGATTGGACCGGTATGAAACGATTTTGGAATGGAACAACATGGCAAGCGGAACCCGGAGAGAATGTAGAACATCCGGGCATTATGCTTCTTGCGAAGAAACCATTAAACTATCTGGAGAACGACATTAGTAAAATCACATTGTACAACATGAATTCTGGAATACGACAATGAAACTATATTATTTGAATCCAAATGATTATGGTAAGCAATGGTTTGTGATGGCAGAAAACAAAGAGATGGCCATAGAAGCGTTTTTGAAATTTGCTAAAGAAAAAGATAAAGAGGCAGGAGACCTACAGAAAGAAGCGGGTATGTTTGAAGAGTGGAATTACAATATGAACAGTCTTAATAAAGCTCTTGATGACATAAAGCAAAATGGAACTTACACTTTAAATTGTTTCGATGTTGGTGAAGTTATACGTTCAGAATTATCATGAAAACGGCAGAACAAGAATCGCGTGATTTGTTAGAGAGAATAGGAATAGAAGATGCACAATCATTCACTGCTGGTGATTTGGTAGAACTTGCAAACCTCATTGCTTTTTATGCAAGACATCATGGAGAGAAAGAGTATGGTGTTGTTTATTGTCAGGAACGGAAAAAGAGAGTGAAATATTGCAAGTGCGATGTGATTGGTCGAAAATACGATAAAGATGGTTGTTGTTTGCATTGTAATTTAACGATTAATGCCGAAGAAGAACTTTTGTATCGACTCAATGAATCTTTTAATTATTACTAGACATGTTTGTGTTTCGAAAGATACGTTTGCTTCTAAAGCAATTTATCGTTGCGATAGGCTTTGGAAGTTACTTGATTGAGTTTTGCGAACGATGTGGGCGACGACAACCTCTTTCATGGTGGTCCCCAGATGAAATATGGCTATCTGTTCAGGGTCAATCTTGCGGAGCTTATTGTCCGGAATGTTTTGACAAGATGGCTTCGGCTAAAGGATGGTTCTTAAGGTGGAAGCCTATTCAGCACGAAGGAATTGAAAGGCAGGAACCTTTTCTCTCTTAATTGCTTTCTTTGTGTTCCTACAAAATTTATACACATGTTGAGTGACGAAGAAATTGAATATCGTCTAATCTATGCTATCATTGTTGCTGGAAAATCTGCGAGCTTTGTTCGGAATGTAATGGCGCGTTTATTAAAGACGAACAGACCATTCCAAGAAATCAGAAAATACATAAAGCAAGGTAAATTAGCAGAGAAACTTCGAGAAGCCAGAACAGGCAATTATTCTAAAATAGAAATCGCGTTGAAAGAACTGGTCAAATTGAAAGTCGATTTGCGTTCTTGTTCTCCTGAAGAATTGGAAGTGGTCCATGGTATTGGTCCAAAGACATCCCGATTTTTCATATTGAGCGTTGATGAACAGCGAAAGGTAGCAGCACTTGATGTCCATGTTTTACGTTGGCTTAAAGGTTTGGGCTATGATGCTCCAAAGGCTACGCCTTCCGGAAAGAAGTATCGAGAACTGGAGAAAGCTTTTATAGATGAAGCTGATAAGTTAGGTATAACACCAGCAGAATTGGATAGACGTGTATGGTCAGCAGGTGCAGGATATGAATCGGCAGAGGAACAATGGATATGGTGATACCAGAAAAATTTTATCTAGTATGAACCAAAACCTCTACCATCAATTTTGAACATAATATGATTGTTGATTGCTTTCCTTTTTACAACGAGTTGGAGCTTTTAGAATTACGTCTTGAAACGTTGTGGAACGTTGTGGACAAATTTGTTATCGTAGAAGCCAACAAAACTCATCAAGACAATCCCAAGCCCTATTACTTTTCTGAGAATTTGGAACGATGGTCTAAGTATATGAGCAAGATTGTTGTTCATAAGGTAGATTATTTTCCAGAATATCTGGGAGTAGAAGATGGAATGAATGGTTGCGGTTATGCTATTTTCCAGCGTAATTGTATTGCTGATGCATTGGCTAATCTTGAAATAGCAGATGATGACATTATCTTGTTGAGCGATGTGGACGAAATACCGAATGCTAATATCATTCAACAGCTTTCCAGATTGGACTGGAACGGACAAATGGATTTAGTAATTTTGAACACACAGTTCTTTTACTACTACTTCAATTTGCGTTGTACGACATTTATGAACAATCCATGGGAGAATAGAACTCATGGATTGGAATTTAGCATTCGTGCAATGAAGTACCGAAACTTTAAATTGCAATCGCCAAATGAAGTACGTTGTAGGAACAATGGTTTTACTATCTACAATGCAGGATGGCATTGGTCCTACTTTGGAGGAATCGACCGAATTATCGACAAAATACAAAACTTCGGACATCCACAATACAATCATCCGCATTGGACAGATTATGACCGAATATTAGAATGCTTGAAGTTTGGAAAAGACCTTTATGATAGAGACCTGCAGTTTGCACCAGTGGAGATTGATGAAACGTTTCCGCCATATATTCGAGAAAATTTGGCGAAGTACGAGAAGTCAATATTCAAACCCAAACAACCAGACTTAAAAGTTGCGGTCAACAAATTACGCGTTGGATTTGTAGTTGACTGGGAAGGCGTATCTGGCGGCAATGTTTGTGTGTACGATTATGCAAAATACAATCGTATCATTCTTGGTAATGAATCTATAGTCTTTGTAGATAGAAATAAGGTGCATCCGTTAGTTCTAGAAAAATTTTCGGAACTGAATGTGGTATTATATGATTCATGGACTGACCTTGAACGAAAAATAGCGGAACACAGTATTGACGTTGCTTATATGATTATCAGCGGACGAAATACTGGTCTTCACATCAAAGGTTGTCGAAATGTGTTTCATGCTGTGTTTGAGTGTGAACCACATGGGGATAAATACGCCATGGTTTCAGAATGGCTATCCAAGCAAAACAATTTCCCATATTGGGTCCCACACATGGTTGACATGCCCGATAATGTGTCGGATGATTTGAGAAAAGAACTTGGAATTCCAGAAGATGCGGTTGTATTTGGACGACATGGAAGCTATGATACGTTCGATATAGATTTCGTTCGAATCGCAATTCGTAGAGCACTTGTTGCAAGAGACGACTTGTATTTTGTGTTTCTCAACACTCCGGAGTTTTATAAGCATCCGCGTATATTTTATCTTTCTGCAGAAACGGATATCATCAAGAAAAACAAGTTCATAAACACATGTGACGCGATGATTCATGCGAGAGCCAGAGGAGAGACGTTTGGACTTGCTGTTGCAGAGTTTTCATCAAAGAACAAGCCGGTTTATTCTTACTTTTTATCGCAAGAACGAGCACATATTGATATCCTCGGAAATAGAGGGGTCTATTATTCCAATGAAGAAGAGATATTTTTGCTGCTGTTAAATCATCAAAAGGAGTACGGCAAAGAGGACTGGAATCAATACAAAGCATTTGCGCCTCAACCGGTTATGGAACGATTTAGAGACACATTTTTAAAATGAGTGTAACAACAACCATTTGGGAATTGTCGGTTGATGACCTGTCAGACATGTACGAATGTTTTGGTTCACCATCTGAAGAAGACAAGAAAATATTGAAAGCTTACTTCTCAAACGGTTTCATTGGATATGGATGTTTTGATGTTTCAGGAGAATGCGAAGGACGTGTGCCTGTAATGTTGGGCTATTGTTTCATTAAGCATCCGTTAACGAGACCTGAAACAATGACTCAAGTACGTGAAGATTCTCGAAATGCTGGTAGAGCAACCGAACTTCGAAATTATGCACTTAAACAACGAACAAAATTTTGTGGGCATGTTGTTCATACTGCGGTCAATCAACATAATCTTGCAAGCGTTAAATCGGTTCTAAAATCAGGATTTCAATTATTTGACGTTACGAAAGATGGGAATTTACAGTTTGTAAAAATATTGGAGTATAAACATGAAATTCAAAAGTGAAACGATAAAGGAATTCATTCTTGAGAATGAGAGTTCTGACGAATTGGAATATGTAGAATGTTCATCTTGGGTAGATGAAGGAAAGTGGTCTTATCAAGATTATATCTTCAAACATGATGGAAAATTCTACGAAGTAAATCTTCAGCGTTCTGGTTCTTACTATTCTGATTACTACTATTCGTCAGAAGATTGGGGAGATGAAGTGGAATGTCCGGAAGTTGAAAGAGTAGAAGTCACAAACCATATTTGGAAACCTGTTAAAAAATCATAATATGAATATACAACCAAATCCGGACCCGATTCCGAGCGAGATGTTTCCTGTCCTTGACAAGGGATTTGCGCAACTTCTGGATTCAATGGGAAATGATTATGCTCCAGATACAGATGCGCGTTTGAGCACAGGCGTTGATTCTCGTAATGAAGTTGAGAGTGCTCGTCTCTTACGATTTTTGTTGAGACACAAACATACGACACCATTTGAAGGTTGTATTGTGAAGTTCAAGGTCAAAGCGCCTATCATGGTAATTCGTGAATGGTTCAGACATCGAACATTTTGTTTGAGTGGCGATTCTGAATTATATTTTGATTTGCCAGAGAATGGCACTTTGAAAAGAAAACACAGACTTTATAAAATGACATTGATGGAGGCGTATGATAAATGGAATTCTCCACAACCAATTCGTTTAAGAGGGCGCACAAACAAAGAGTATAAACGAGAACAATTAAGTAAGATGTTATTGCGCAGTTGTAATGAAAACACTGGAGACATAGAACATGTAAATATTAACGACATTGTTTATAGCGGCGTAAAGTCTGTTTTTGAAATTGAATTGGATAATGGTTATAAAATCAAGATGTCCAAGGACCATCTTTGTTTTACAGAAAATGGTTGGATGAAATTTGAGCAAGCTGTTGGGCTTCATCAAAAATCAAATACTAATAAATGGGATTGGAGACCTTTGCAATCTGTCCGATTTGCGACAAATGGCAGTCCGGCTTATTTAGATAAAGGATGGTTATCAAAACAAAGACGTTTTGGTTTAAGTGTAGATGAAATAGCCTCAAATGCTGGCGTTTCATATCATACAATCAGGAAATATTTACGTATCTTCAATCTCCAATTTTCTGCTAAAGAAAAAGCACAATTAAGTGGTTTAAATCAACGAGGTAAAAGAAGAAAATCTAAGCCACATGTTATGTCTGAAGATGGAATACGTTCCATAAAACTTTCGCGGTCTGGTTCAAATTCTAATTTTTGGAAGGGTGGAATTTCTTCGAATCGAGAAAATATAGCTCGATGGACAACAGAACAAGCGCCAAAGGTTCACGCAAGAAACAATTATGTTTGTGTTTTGTGCAATGAGGGTGGAAACTTACATGCACACCATATTGACCCTGTATGGAACAATGAAAATAAAGCCTACGATTTTGAAAATTTGACAAGTTTATGTACGAAGTGTCACAATAAAATACATGTCTTTAATTTAGAATTGCAATTGCTTGAAGAATTTGAACATGGTAAAAAGTTGCCAATGTTTTGGGCAAATTACAACGTGAAACGTGAGAGAAATCCAAACAAACAACTTGGAATTAAAAAATTGATTGTAGGATACAATAAAGTTGTTGATGTTAGATATGTTGGAGAGGAAAAAACTTATGATTTATCTGTAAGTGGTAATTTTCATAATTTTGTGGCAAATGGATTTGTTGTTCATAATTCTTACAATGAGGAATCCGGTCGCTATAAGCAATTGGACCCAAACTATTATGTACCTGATGTTTCTCGTGTGGCCAAGCAAGCTACAACGAATCGTCAAGGTTCTGGTGAAGTTTTTACCGAAGCTGAAGCTAAAGAACAAATTGAACGCTGGATTTCAGAGCAGTCTGAATTTGAAGGTATTTATGTCGAATTGTGTAATGAGGATGGAACCAATATGGCTAAAGAGCTTGCTCGATTGAATATGCCGGTTTCACACTACTCAACATTTGTAGCAACTGGAAATCTTCTTAATTGGTATCGTTTTTTGCAACTTCGAATGGCTCCGGGTGCCCAGTTTGAAATTCGACAATACGCCAATTTGCTTTTTGAAATCATCAAATGTAAATTCCCAATTTGCACTCAGGCGTTTGAAGATTATTGGTTGAATGCAATTACGTTTAGTGCTCAAGAAATACAAATTCTTAAAGGGTTGTTTTTCTGTACTGATGCGTTGAACATTCTCGAACAATCAAAGAATAGCGAACCTATGCCTATTAAAGGCCGGGAGTTTGATGAGTTTATGGCTAAGATTAAAAAGATAGAAGGATGAGAACGGTCAAAGAAATAATCAAGAATCGAGAAACAAAGGTCCGTTTCATCTATTACAGAGATGGTGATTTATGGTATTCTACGGAAGACGGATTTGAATTTCCTGTTCCAATTTCAGATATAGGCAATGCTACGTTTCTTGCAGAGGACAGGGCAATCTTGTTCATGCGCTATATTCGAAAGCATCTTGGTGTTATTTCTGAAGGCGGCAATTAAGAAGAGAGGATTGAATGAAACCTATAATTAAATCTTGCAAGACCCCAAATTGCGATAGTGAAGTTAGATACGATGGGCCGGAATATGTCACTATACATGGTTCCGGAAATAGAGGATTTTTTAGCTGGCTGTTTGGGTTTAACAAAACTCCAACAACAATTGAAGATAAGTTTCCGAAAATAATTTATCTCATGTGTGAATTGGGACATACAAACAGATACGTTTTGGAAGAGAAAGCATCCGAAACTGTTACAGCATAATTGATTTTGATGGAACAATATCCTTCCGTATCTCGAAATATTTCTTACGACATTCCGATTTATGCGTTTGATAAATTGGACGGTTCGAATATTCGTGTGGAATGGACTTTGAAGAACGGCTTCTCAAAATATGGTAGTCGCAAAGTCTTGATGGATGAAACGCACGAATTTTTAGGAGATGCAGTTGGATTGTTTGAAACAAAATATTCTGATTCACTATCGGGAATATTCAAGGACGAACGTTGGCAAAAAGTCACGTGCTTCTTTGAATATCATTCTCCAAATTCGTTTGCAGGGTTTCATGCGCCTGAAACACACGATGTGACTCTTCTTGATGTCAACGTGTACAAGAAAGGATTTTTGCCTCCAAATGAGTTTGTTCGAACATTCAAAGACGTGGACATTCCTCGACTGTTGAGAAGAGGGAACGTAAATGCGACATTCGAAGAAGAAGTTCGAAGTGGTACATTGGAAGGTATGACGTTTGAGGGCGTTGTTTGTAAAGCTATGGTAAAGCGCAAATTTTGGCTGTTCAAAATCAAAAATAGAGCTTGGATTGATAAGCTGAAAGAGCGTTGTGATGGTGACGAAAAACTATTTAACCAATTGCTATGAAGTTTGATTGGAAAAAATGGTGCATTACTCAAAAGGCAATTACTGGTTTGGATGAATTGTTCGAACTTTACGTTATGCCAAAATGGAATGCGTTGCATGAAACGGAAGATGGAGCTATTGAACAATCATCTGATTGGAAGTATATTCGGATAAACCATAAAAAATTCAAATACACGCATTACTACATAAAGCTGGACACGCAGACGGCAGAGGAGGTAATGCGTATTTTTGAGAAAGGACGCATAAAAAAATGATTGATTGGATAATGCACATCTTTGGAATGTGTCCGGACCATTCGAACCACGTCAATATTGGTGATATGTTGACCAACAATCCATTAATGTTGATGTATCATTATTTTATTGCTCAAACCCAATTGTGGTGGATGAAAGTGAAAGGATTATTTAGATGATTGTATCATTCTCGGGCAGGAAAGGTTCTGGCAAAACGTTACTTGCGCAGTCTCTTATTGAACGTGGTTTTATTAAAATCAGCTTTGCTGATAAGTTGAAAGAGCTTGTATCTCAAATATATGATTGGAATTTAGATGATTTACAAATTCTTGAAAAAAAAGAAGAATTGCTAGAAACACCGGTTCAATGGAACACTGATAGTGAGCTAAAGTTAGCTCTTCTTATCAATGCCAATAAGCCTTTTGTTGCACCATACAGAGAATTTAAAACAAGAAGAGAGGCATTACAATATATTGGTTCTGAAGTTATTAGGTCTTATGATGAAAATTTTCATGTGAATTCTATTAAGGAAAAAATAGAATCAGACAAGAATTATGTGTTGGACGATACACGTTTTAAAAACGAAATAGAATTATTGAAGTCATTAGGGGCTTTGTGTATTTTTGTTTTAAGACCGTCTCTTTTGGAATATTCGAATCATCAAAGCGAAATATCTCTCAATAGAAATGACTTTGAATATGTAATAATCAATTCTTTATCTAAAGACAGAATCGTAAAGCGATTTTTGAGATTTATAAATCAATACTGGGAAAACAGATTTTCTAATTCACGTTTCGAATTCGTACAACTTCTAGAAAGACACAATTATCAATCAATAAGTGCGGCAAAAGAATTGGGATGTAGTAGAGATAAAATTGTGTGGTGGGCCGAACGCTACATGATTCCATTGTTTCACAATAAATATAAATATAGACATAATGCTTTTTTGAATGCCACTCCAGAATCTGCTTATTGGGCTGGTCTGATATCTGCAGATGGTTGCGTAAAAAAAAGTGGACGTTCCAACGATGCTTTTGTTGTTGAACTTGCATCTGATGATTTAGAATTGGTTGAAGGATTTAAAAATTGGTTACATTCCGATAAACCAATACATGTAAAAAAGAGAAAAATAGGAGTCGGTAAAGTAGGATATAGTTTTACCGTAAACTCTCCTTATATTGTGGAAGATATGAAATTATGGAACATTGAGCCAAGAAAATCGAAACACAATAAAATTCCAGACATCATTAAGAATGACAATGATTTGTTGTGCCATTGGCTAATAGGATTGATAGACGGTGACGGGTCGATTTATCGAACAACATCAAGTGGAAATTTGACAATCATGATTCTTGCGTCTTCAGAAATAATTAATTTTATAAAAGAATGGTCGAAAATTCCGTGCTCTCTTTCACAAGAAAAGAAAATCGACAACCTGTATTCTATAAGATTTTCAGGAACAAATGCAATGTTGTTCTATGATAAGATTTACAGAGAAATTGGATTGAATAGAAAATGGTCCAAGTGTAAAGATTTCGAGCTATATAGATTTGAAAAACAGGTATTGAAACAATTTGAAAAAAATTCAACAGTATGAAAGCACTCGTAATACAATATCATGAAAATGATTACTACGATTCTTGCAATTATGGTGTACGCGATGTCCTTGTTTGTGATAATGATTTTGATGACCACAAACTTTGGAGAGAATTTCATGACTTGTTTTTTTCAGAAAAGATTTCTTCCAAGCTTTTGGATGAACGACGAAAAATTCAAGATGCTCTTTCTTGTAATAAGGGTACTACTGTTGCCAAAAAGAATGAACGAGCGCAACTTCTTTTACAGCACGAGGAGATTAATTATGAAATTTCTTCTGAAGAAACAAAACTTGTTGAACGAAGAAATAAAATCCTGTTGGATAAATTTGGAACATACGATGAAGATAAAGCATTTTGTGTTTGGTTGAGAATATCAAAAGATTTTCGCCGCGTTGACTTTAAAAGTAGAACACGATGATTTATATAGGATATTCAAACATCAGTTCGCTTATTCCATCTGCTCCAGAATTTGTAGTGCTGGAACATGATACGCTTTATGACATACATCTTCTTCGAGAAGAATATGAACGAGAATTTCTTCCACATCTTTTTGTGCTTAAGGAGTATCAGATTCGTAAAAATCGAATTGAAGTACAATTTGATTTCTTGTGGGCCGGTCCAATTCCGGAGAATAGATTTGACATCGCTTATTTATCTGGGAATCCTTCTCAGGTAGCAATTAATAAAGCTGAAGAGCTTGAAAAATGGTTCAAAGAAGAATTCAAAAAGGCGTTGTGCGAAACGGAATCAAAGAAAATCCAAATTGGAACTTGTAGGATAGAGTTTGGATTCACAAAATGGCTTGTTGAGCATAAAGGATTTTTCGCTATGTCTAATGAAATATATCATGACGATTCTTTGAGTTACACAAAACTGATTTGGGAAGTAAAATGAAGAAACCAATAATCATAGTAGACCTTGATGATACAGTCAACTTCTTTTCAAAGAAGTGGCTTAATGTTGTTCAAGAGGAGCACGGAATCAATCTTGCCTTTGATTCTATTGATAAGTGGAATGGCGTTTCGCATCTTTTGGCGGCAGCGAAAAGTTGGACGTTTGACCAAGCAAACGAATATTGCACTTCGCTTTTTCATCGCAAGGATTTCTTTCTGGATGTAGAGCCAGATATAATGGCTTTACAGGTTTTGAATGAACTTCATTTTCTTGGATTTGAACTGGTCATTGCAAGCAAGCCGCCTTTCGATTATTCTGTAAAGGAATCATACGCCGTTCTAGATAAGATGGCATGGATTAAAAGACATCTTCCTGACATCTATGATAAAATCCCGGTCCTGTTTACAGCAGACAAGCAATACGTTAGAGGAGATGTTTTGATAGATGATTCTACTCGCAATATCGAAGCTTCGGATGGCATTCATACTACTATTGCATTGAATAAACCATGGAATCAAGATGCATATCCAGATTATCGCTGCAACAATTGGAGAGAAGTTCGTGATGCCTTGAAGGAGATGTTTCCGGGACTTTTCGTTGTAAGAGAGAAACTTGATTTCAGCAAGCATTCTGGAAAGTTTGATTATCAGAAACATCCCGTTTGAACTTCTGATTCCAATCGTTGGTTGTGTTATTGAATAGTAAACATACAACCTTATGACGAAATCAAATAATTGGCTCCAGATAGATAAAGACGGGTTTGCAAAAATTCTCGCTCAACGTGGTAAAGAATTTCTATTGTATGAACTTATTAGTAATGCGTGGGATGAGGATATAACATGTGTTGAAGCTACACTTACCAATCCAGTTAAAGGATACTCTACTCTTATTGTAGAGGACAATTCTAAAACAGGTTGGAAAAATTTGGATGATGCATATACGCTCTATGCAGAATCATACAAGAAAAATGTTCACAATAAGAGAGGTAGATTTAATGCTGGTGAAAAGAGCGTGTTGGCTCTCTGTAAAAGTGCTACAATAGAATCGACAACTGGTACCATAGAATTTTCTTCTGATGGTACTCGAAAGCGAACAAAAAAGTGTCTGGCTTCTGGAAGTCGTTTCGAAGGATTGGTTCGGCTAACTCAATCTGAATTTGATGAGATAGTATCAAAAATTTCGTATCTTATTCCACCTGTCACAACTCGATTTAATAGTAAGGAACTTCCAATGCGTGTTCCTCTCAAGACATTTAAGATTACGCTTCCAACTGTAACTTCAAATGCGGAAGGAATGCTTATTCATACTTCTTGGAAGACTGAGGTCCGGGTATATGAAACCCTTGAAGGTGAAATCGCAACGCTCTATGAGATGGGAATCCCAGTTGTAGAAACTGGAGATAAGTACCATGTCGATATTCAACAGAAGGTGCCATTGAATGCTGACCGAGATAATGTTACGCCTTCTTATTTGAAGACCATTCGAGTCGCAGTCCTGAATGAAATGAACGCTCTTCTTACGGAGCAAGATGCAAATGAGTTGTGGGTTCGACAAGCCGCAAGTGATTCTAAATGTAATCCAGACTCTATTGTGAAAGTGTTGGACTTGCGCTTCGGAACAAATAGGGTAAGCTTTGACCCGCGAGATTTGGGAAGCAATCGAGAAGCAGCTTCAAAGAACGTTACAGTCGTTCATGGCGGAAGTATGAGTTCTGGCGAATGGGATAATGCGCGAAAAGCAAATGCCATTGTCTCTGCTGGAAGTATGTTTCCAACAAATTTTGATAAAGAGAAAGTACCAAACAAAATTTATCGGAAGGATGAGTGGAATTTGAACATGAGAATGTATGCGCTATTTGTAGGTGCTGTATCTCGACGTATCATTGATAGGACCGTTCAACTTCGCTACATCGAAGATAAACAGATTGGAATTTGCGGTTCGTTCGATTGCACGTTCGGAATCATGACGGTCAATCTTGCTTATCATGATTTAACCAACCCACAAGATAACTATGAATTGTTGTTGCATGAATTAGCTCATGATGCAGTTCGAAGTAATGACCACTTGTCCCATGAATTTTATGAAGCAGTAACAAAGCTTGGAGCTAAGCTTACTATCTGCGCTGTTGTATCACCAGAATTATTTGTACCATAATTGTGATTAACACCATTGGTATCGGTTGGGTCTATGGAAGTCCATCGGATGAAAATCCAATGGTTGTTATAGACTCAGATAAGTTTGGCTTTAGTTTTTCTATGATACCGGGATGCGGTTATGGTTTTCAAAATTCGTTCCTAAATGATGAAGATGCTGAAAAGTGTTATGAGGCGCTCGACAAAATTTCAGAGATGGCTCAAACAATAAGGAACCTTTATGAAACTGCCCTGAATGCAGACGCAATAAATCTTCCTCATAAAGACATTTCTATGTGAATACTAGTGTTTTTTGAACTTTGGTTGTACCGGTCAACGTTGTATTAGTGTAAGTAATTGATAGTGATATGGATTACAAAGCGACAAAATCAAACAAGAAAGAGGTACCCGCTCGGTTCTGGTATCTTCAGATGCTTAGAAAGCAAACGGATTCACTTACCGAAATTCTGTTCCAGCTTGAAAAAGATGGTGTGAATGTAGGCGAGGAAATAGAAGAGGTACTGCTTGCGCTTAAAACAGCAAGCAATAAAGTCACAGACAAATTCCCTGACCCGCGAAAATAAGTTTATTGAAGTTTAGGAGTCTTTACTTGCTGTTATTCTCTGACCGTAATTGGAGGAGACGAGATTGCAAAATTTCGATGATGGCTTTAATAGCGAAAGCGACTCGTGGACTACTAAAGTAAAAGTACAAACGTTCACACTTCAATATTTTACTGCAGAAATTATGAACAAGATAACGAGATATGCCGACATTCCTCAGTTCACTCGTGATGGAAATTGGCAGTGTGATTATCGTTGGGATAAAGGTATCGAGGCAATTCAGGAATGGGTCGCACAAGACAATCTACAATTGAATCCTGATTTTCAACGGTTACATGTTTGGACCGAAGCTCAGCAAATCGCATTTATAGAATTTTTCATGAGAGGCGGCAAGACAGGGAATGTCATCTATCTTAATCATCCCGGTTGGCAACGTGGTTACAAGGGTGAGTTTGTTCTCGTCGATGGCAAGCAACGAATTGAAGCTTTGCGTCGATTTCGAGACAATGAGATTCCTTTGTTTGGTAGTTTTATTTCTGAGTTCACCGATAAGCCGACATGGACCGATTGTACGTTAAAAATAAACGTCAACACTCTTTCTACTCGGGCCGAAGTATTGCAGTGGTACCTTGACATGAATTCTGGTGGGACACCACATACAGCAGAAGAAATCGAAAAGGCTCGTAAGTTATTGGAGGCAGAAAGAAAGTAGCAAATGTTCATATTTGAAAAATTTGTTCGAATACCGAGTGTTAAAGTTACGCTTGATAGGTCTACTGTTGATATGCTTATGGCGTTGTCGAAAAATCATCAAGACCATTCAATGCGCTTACTTTCAGTTCAGGGAGGAATGTTATATGGATGGAATAACGCTCTTTCTTTTCAAAACACATATTCACCGGTTCTCACATTTCAAGAAATTGATTGTGTGGCAAAATTGTGTGAACAACAAGGTTTTAATTTTTCGGAATCACAGATGGAACTTCGTCTTGCGTGTTCTGACATTTTAAAGAAGCTTCAAGATGAATTTGCTCGGTTGAGTAATTGAACTCTGACATCATCATTTGCGTTGTATTAATTGACAATAAACAATACAGACAATGTACGAAATTCATTTCAATGATACGGCAGATTACGAACTTGCAATAGCGATTCTACATCATCAAGGTCGGCCCTATTCCATTAAAATAGGGAAGAAGAAGTATCACAATTCGATTTTTTTCGATACTGAGGCGAACGCTAATATGGCGTACAATACGCTTGGAAACTTTACGTTTCATCAATGTGCAATTGGAAACTCTAATGGTTCAGCTTGGACAGAACCAATAAATGTTACATCTTTTTTTATAAAAAATGAATGACCCAACTACTAGCAATGTGTTAGATTACATCCAACAAAGGTTGGCCGAACTTCACAAAGATAGTGAAAAGAATACAGATTATCTTGCAATCGAAAATTTCATTGGAATAAAAAATTGGAATAATGGGTATATTACTGCCCTTAACCAATTAATTGAATTTCTTGGCAGTAAAACGACTGATAGTATTTCTTCACAAAGGAAAGCCCTAGTACGAAGCAATGGTGTATGTGTGAATCCGGACAACGGGTCATCAAAGGTAGTTTATGCAGGATAAGTATTGACGATTATTTTATGCCACAAGCAGGTCCATTTCCTTTTAAGGTATTCAATCGTGACGGTTCTGAACCGGATTTAACAGCGATAGCTAAGGAGAATTGGTGTAGATTTCAGACACTAGTTGGCTCTCCTGTCGATGCAAACATTGTGGAATTTTTCATCCCAGAGAGTGGTAAGTTGACTGTAGCATTATATCTCAGCAACTATTCGGATATGCGCATCATAGAGTGTCCAAAAGACCGCTTTATTGTCGAATTTATAACCAGCAAATCGTAATGGCACAAGTGATTGAAGAGGTCAGACTTATTTTGTCTGACGTTAACAACAACAATAATAAGTTTTGGACCGGCAAGCTCTATGATGATGGGACCATTACAACAAGACGTGGTCGTGTCGGATACGAAGGGGTTGAAACTCCTATAAATCTTCGGGGAAAGTCCGCTTTCGATTCAAAGGTTAATGAAAAATATCGAAAGGGTTATACTGATGTAAAGACGCTTCCTCAGACTGGAAAAATCGTAACCGTAAATCATGGTTCTGGGAATCTTCATGAGATAGCGAAGAAGCAGATTGTGAGGTCGAGCGACCCCTTGGTTGAAAAATTGATTGCTCGAATGGTGAAGCTAAACATTCACAATATTACATCAGCAACAAACATCACATATAACACTGCGAGTGGAACATTTCAAACTCCACTTGGTATTGTTACATTGGATGCTATTTTGGATGCTCGTAGTGTGTTGAGCAATATTAGTGATTTGGTGCGAAAGCGTGATTGGTCGAGTCCGACATTCATTTCGTATGTCAATCAATATCTTAGACTTGTTCCTCAACACGTAGGAATGAAACTCGATGTGATAAAATTGTTTGGAACGTCTCAATTGGTATCAGACCAGTCAGACATCTTGGATTCACTTGAGGCAAGTTTCAATGCTTGCGCAACAAACAAACCGACCCAGAAAGAAGACAAGGTCTTTGGCGTGAAAATGGAGACAGTGTCGAGTGCTTTGCTTGATAAAATTAGCAAGAAATATCAGAAGACAATTCATCGTTCGCACATGGCAGCGGACTATGTTGTAGATGTTGCCTATAAGGTTAACATTGAATCTATGGTTCAGGCGTTCGAACATGGCAAGAAGCTTGGCAATGTTTTAGAATTGTGGACCGGAACAAAATCGAGTAACCTGCTTAGTATTTTGCATAGTGGTTTTAGGGTAATACCTCCAGCAACCGCTAAGATTACAGGGAAACTTTATGGACACGGAGTATATTTTAGCGACCAATCGACCAAGGCTCTTAATTACAGTTGTGGTTATTGGGGAGGCTCTAAGGACGATAATCCATTCATGTTCCTGTGTGATGTGGCAATGGGCAAGATGTTTACGCCGTCTTCATCATATTATGGTTCTTATCCGGTCAAAGGATATGATTCTACTTTTGCAAAGGGTGGACAGTCTGGCGTTCTTAACAATGAGATGATTGTCTACAAAGAGAATCAAATCAACCCCACATTTTTGGTTGAATTTAGACGAAAGTAAATTTGAACTTTTTTCTTAGACAAAAGGTTGCATAATTGCTTGACAAGCTGCCGCTATGAGGAAATGTCAGTAATAACGTAAAATCTGACTTCTTTGATGATTGATAGCGATAATCAAAGAATAGTTTAATGAAAACACCTCATAATTTTTTAGTTACAACAACAACAATAAAGGAAACAATACCGATGGACACGACAATGACACCAGTTACAGATGCTACGACTGACGTAGCTACAGCCACGACCTCAACGTTTGATTTGGACCAAGCAGTACAAGATACTGTTGCGGACCATGTGAATCGAGGCACTTCTTTTTCGAAGTACAGTATTTCTCAAGCTATTCGAAATAGTAACCCAACTGAAGATGTTCCTCATGATACAGTCAAGAGTGTTGTAGAACGTCTGATGAATACGGTTCATGCTGGATGGCAGAAGGTTTTTAATGGAACGTTTATGACGTATCATTCTCCAACTGCAAATTTAGGTTCGACAGGTGGTGATGACCCGACCACAACACCAGTATCTTCCGATGCAGACCTTGCTGGAGTTGTTACAAGTCGTGTAAGCGACTAAGAGAATTGTGTATCGTGGGGATACACGAGAGACCGAGTAAGAAGGAACAGCAAATCCGACTTACTCGGTCGATTTATTTTATGATTGTTTTGAACTTTGAGTCTTTTTGTTGATGTTCTAATAGAGACAAGATAATAAAAAATATGGGGAAAACAAAATACATACAAATTCGCTATCTCCTTCCTGCTCCTTTGGAACGAGAAGAAGTTTTGGCAACGATTAAGGCTGAAATTTATGGGCCATTTGCCGTCCATAAGAGTTGTCGGAATCTTGATAAGTTTACGGTCACTAATGTTCAGTACAGATTGGCTCAAACAGACGACGATTATAACACAATCGAGGAAGCCCGTCGAGTTGCAAAGAGACTAGAGAAAGTAAAGACAGTCGATTGGAATAAGCTAACAAAACTTTCTCAAAGTTATAATGGCAACCATGAAGTGGGCGCGTATGATAGTCTTTATCTTCATAGCATCTATAAAGCTGCGACGGATGAAGGCTTCAAGAGCTTAGACTACCACACTCTTTTGAAAGAGGCTCAGGAAGGCAAATTTGATTTTTGGGAACGGAATATTCCAAAAAAAGAAAAGAGTCATGCATAACATACAGGAGCGAACAGAACACAGTCCGGGTCCATTTATCGCTGGTACTCACAAGGAATCCAATTTTGATGGCTATCCTGTGAAAGCGACTTGTATTTTTGGGAACGATGATGATGCCTTTCCAATCGCATTGGTGCGCAAGAAAATAGATGTGCCGCTATTTCAGTCAGTTTGGAATCTGTATGATACGCTCAAATTGGCTTTGAGTCACGCAGTGCATGAAAAGTCTTGCGTGTCATTAGTCTCTTCGACCGGATTGGCATTGTGTAACTGCCATGTATCAAAAATGGAAGAAGCCATATCACAAGCAAAAATAAGATGAAGTATTATCAGATTTCACGAAGATTCACTGGTGGACTTGCAATTTGCATCATCATTCTTTTTTATGGAGAGGCACTGGGTTTCAGCGATGGAGTCTATCGTTCTCTTGATGATTTGATTAAGAGTTTTGTGTTCCATGCTGTTTTGGTTTTGATATTGTTTGCAGGAGCTAAAATTTTTTTAGTGAGTCGATGGCGTAATAGTGGGATTCAAGAGGAGGAAAGATTATGAAGGTACTCAGAGAAAAATTCGACGCAAAGAATCTTCGATTTGAAAAACTTGCCTTTTATGAAGGCAAAAAAGTGACAATCCAATCAATAAATTCACAAGGTTTTGAATCTTGTGTGCTTCGTCATTCCAAACACGGTATAACAGAAATCTTCAAAATGGAAGGTCCAAAAGTCGATATTAATTCGAACGGATTAATCTATATCGAGGGTTTTGTTTATCAGTCGTATTACGCAAACAGCAGGAATCATATCTCTGAATCCTTGTATCCAAAGATATATATCAAAGAGCGATGGTATGTTGATTTCGACTCAATTCATTTTGACAAGACACTCAAAGAAGAAAAGAAAACAACATGTGATGTCTGGCCAAACTGTGGTTGTGACACTCAGAAACAAAAATTAGATTGTCTTCCAAGATTCACATTCAAATAAATTCTAGCCACGTTTTTGTGGACCTTCTATTGTACTGTTCCAGATGATGTCTCGAACAATCGTTGACAATAGGAATGTTTCTGGTGGTGTGAGCAAATTTTAGTGTGCTAACAATATCTTTCGTGTTTGTAGTATCGGCTTGAAACATCTTAGGCATCCATGTGACATCTGGAGATACGATAATAGGAACGTTATTGGCAGCGAAGTCGGCAGCAACAATGCAAAAGCTCTCACTAAAACTTACTTGCATCCCGATGTCCATAGTGCGTACAAGATGCACGAATTTTTCATGAGGCATCCATTTGTGAAGAATGAGTTCATGATTGGAAGAGTTGAAAAGATTCTGTATGTTTTTTAGAATAGAGTTGCCGTTGTTCTCCAATTCCGAACTATTCATGTGAAATCGAAGTGTTTTCCCAATACTGTTGGCGAAAATTATAGCGGCAATGGCTTGTTCGAATTGGTTTTTGTGTGGTCTCGATGCTCCGAAGCAGCCAATGTTAATTTCAAACGAAGATTCTTTGTGATTCCTTGGTGGAAAGGAATGATGTGGCGCATAGATATTTGGAAGATAAAGAAAATCCCAATCGTACACCTTTGAAAGGTCTTCACAAAATTGTTCGTTATTGAGGGCAACGTTTATTTTCAATCCTCCCACATCAGCAAGCTCTATATATTCTTCAACCCATTCTGTTGCAATTCCTTCTGTCGAAAGAAATGGCCCCTTGCTATGCAATCGAACTATCCATTGAACTTTAGGATGAAGAGCACAGAGCACTTCAAATTTGCTTGGAACAACCCACAATGCTTCAATGATAACGTGGGTCGGCTTATATTCAGATACAACTCTGTCGATGTCGTTGTTGTCATCTACTGTTACAACTTTACAGTGAATGTCGTGCATGCGCAACACATTGCAAACAAATTCACAACTGTTGATAAGACCGTAACTGATACCGTATGACCTACGCTTACAAATGAAAAGGATTCTTGATTCCATGAAATGTTAAAGAGATTATACCATAAGTATCCTTGCAAAATCATAGTTGAAATTTTGAGATAGTTAAAACCATAAAACAAACAGACTCGAATTTCGAGTCTGTAAGTAATTGAAAAGAAAGAAGTTATAGCTCAGTATTGCAAAAGAGCAGCGTCATACCTGCACGTACATGAAACTGTCATAATTTCTGGTGATGCAAAATCAAGCGTGTTGAAGTTGACAGCGGTTAGAAATAGATTGATGAAGTCCCATTGCTCTATGACTGCTCCGGGCGGGTCCAACAGCTTCAATTTGAAATTCTTGGCAGTATAGAAGTCTTTGTATCCTGCTCGTCCCGAAATATTTTCATACCCAAGACGAACCCATTCCATAACCTTTTGAGAAGCGGATGGGACAATCGGATTGTAGAGTGTCATTTCGATTGTCTGCCATTCAAATTTTCCTTGGAAATATCGTTTTGTGTTGATGTAGTCAACGACAACTTCTCCAAATGAAAGATTGGGACGAGCGAATGTTTTGAGAGTCCATGCGTCAATACCTTCCCACTCAATGACCCAACGATTTTGTCGTTGTGGTTCGAAGGCTGGCGCAAGCATATTGGTTATTGGAAGAATTTCTGGCATTGTTTTGTATTATCTGTCTATATTGAGTATGATTTATTAGGAACCTTTCTGAGGCGTTTTGTCTTTACACAGCCGCATACATAATAAATATGCGAATCTAGGAAAATGTTAAGTGATTGAGAAAAGATTATACACATGTCAGAAGATACAACAGTAGCTACGTTAGCCTCCTTAAAGATTCTCCCGGCCAATTCTGCCCAAACTGTCACGGATTATGAAACATTCAAAGACTTGCTATTGCAAGATTATGATGCATCTGAAGAGTCATGTGAATTAAATGATGTTTCTATTGACACAGAAGGTTATATTGTTATAGGAGGTGTGCAGTATCAGCTTTCTCCTCATGGTTTAAAATCGTTTTGTCGAGTAATGAAAATACCGTTTGCTTTTGTCACAAGTATTCCGGCATTTATCGTTCAGACAATCATAGATGATATGAAGCTGGTTGACAACAGACACTTAAAATACTATGTGAAGCAGCCCGAAGTTGGCGACAATGGACCTCGAACCATCTTGAATTTTGTTGGAGGTGACAAATCGAGAGTGGAATACTTGAAAGACCTTTTAGATTTCCTTGATACGGTCAATAAGCCGACTATGGACACCTTTGGCCCAAATGGGCCATCGAATACGCATTACGAATTTCACAATGCTTTGGTATCGGATTGTGGATTTCAAATCAATTATCTAGTAACAGAACGTAGCGGAAAAGACCATGTGGCTTTAGGCACAGGCCAAGTCTATAAAATTGGCCGCTCTATTATTGGAGACAATTATGCTATTCGTAACTGCTTAGAATTTCAGTCATTGCTTTTCAACACTGTTGACAGCGGTATTTCAACAATTGGAAAGTATGAAATGAGAAAACATGGTCTGAACACTATTTTTGATAACAGCACATTCAAGCTGAATGACAAGACGATGGAAGGCAATGAAAAGAAGGCCACACTTCCATTCAGAGAGGCAATTAAAGAATCATGGGCAGGATATAGTTTCAGCAGAGTTGTAGATTTTGAATCAATGATTCGTAATGCATTTTTGCACGACATTTCACTTTGGAAGTTTTTTGATATTCGCAGCAAGCTAGCAAAATCATTCGATTCGATTCAAAAGGTGGATGAATTGATAGGGACAGATAGTTTTGAACCAACGCAACAAGCACCTGATAAATCGACAGGTGGAGAACTATCTGACGATAAAGAACCACCAGCGCAACCAAGTACCTTTGAGATATTGAAGACAATGAAGAAGGAAATTAAAAGCGTCACAGCACCTTCAGAATTGGACAAGGTATTGAAGACAACGATTTTGAAAGGGATGAACGCTAAGGTGATTTATGACTCGCTAGTCAATTATATGAGAGATGTAGAACTGTCAGAATTTATTGCAATAAATTCTGTTGCGGTTTCTATAATTGTGGACACTTTTAATCATTCCACAAGCGTATGACAACACAAGCAGATATTAGAGAATGGCTTGAGCGTGGGCAAGGAAAAGGAGCAACCCACGTTATTGTAATGTGTGATACGTTTGATTGGGATGATTATCCGGTCTTTGTTGACTCAAATCAAAATATTCGTGATGAAGTTGCAAGGCTACAAAATGGAGGCAATATGCAAAAAATTATGGAAGTCTATAATTTGTCCTTAGACATTGAAGCGCAGATAAACGAAGACAGGTCATTTAATTTTTGATGGTATGACGATTCAGGATATTAACGCTTTTTTCAAAACACATTTTCACCTTTCTCTGATTGTTGGCGCGGTTATCGCAATCGCACTTCTTGTCTTAATGCGAAGTTGTGCTAATCCTATTCCACCTTCTAAAGAGATAGATTCAACAACGCACTCTGTTGTTGTGGACAATAACACTGTTACAACTCACACTACATTGGATAGTTCTGGAATTATCATCAAAGATATGGACCATAACGTAGAACTTCCAATACCTGTTGTTCATAGTGATTATCGAGGTCAGAGAACGAATCTTAGGGATACTTGTAGTCCTATTGCTATTGACAAGATAATTCTTCGTAGTGATGGCGGATACATAGAAATCGTCGGCACAGTCGATTGTAGAAACGATTCGATTTATATCAGTAGAATTTTTGTGTCTCCAGTTGACACTCAATTTAGATATGTGGATACGAGCAAATACCTGATTCGTATTGACAGTACGAGAATGACGGTTCTTAGTCGAATGGTTGATTCGTTATTGATGGTTACTCATACGACAGATTCGATAAAACATGTGCAGCCTTTTCTTACTTTGAATGCGAGTGCTGCCTATGACCCTTGGTTAAGTAGAACGTTCAATTTTGATGTCAATGCGAATATTCCGTTGACTAGTAAATGGAGCTTGTATCCACATGTGATGTTTGTTCCAATGAACCCGTCGTTATTCCAAACAAATATTGGAATACAGTACAAAATTTTAGAAATCAAATAGATGTGGATAATAGTAATTTTGCTTATGATAGTCGGATTCATTATGTCTTTCAAGGTAGATGAATCATCTCTTCATGATGACGATGATTGGAAGGATTGGATAGCGTAAGATGGAATACGAGATGATTTGGAAATGGGACCAGCGATTTTTGGACCTTGCTAAATTTGTGTCGCAATGGTCAAAAGACCCCTCAACAAAAGTTGGAGGAGTTATTGTTGATGAACATAAGCGGGTCATATCTCTTGGATTTAATGGTTTTGCAAAAGGGGTAAAAGACACAGAAGAACGATATTCCAATCGAGAACTCAAGTATTCGATGGTGGTCCATGCTGAAGTCAACGCTTTGCTGTTCGCAGAACGAGATGTGACAGGTTGTACGCTTTACACGTATCCATTTGCTCCATGTTCTTCGTGCGCCAGTCTTGTTATTCAAAGTGGAATCAAGAGAGTTGTAGCTCCTCATCCAACGCGAGAATTGCTTGAGAGATGGGGTGACAGTTTGAAACTTGCTAAAACGTTGTTTTTTGAAGCTGGAGTTGAGTTGGATTTAGTGAAGAGTTTTGAGTTTTGAAAAACAATATGGATTCTTTTTTGGGACATGATAACCATTTGTTTGACCGTCATATTGCCTATGACTTTTATAATCGTTTGGCTCAGAAATAACGGTTGGAAAATAACTGCATGTTCATTTGGTCTTCACAGATGGAATAAGTGGAAACGTATTGTTGTTAGAAGGTTCACTATGGATTTTGAATATAGTGAGGTAAGACAATCAAGAAGTTGTGAATTGTGCGATAAAATTCAAGATAGAGGAACAGGAAAACGATGAAAGAAGATTTAAAATATTTCAAGAGTAAGCTTTATTCAGCACTCAAAGTGCCGAAGTCATATATTGAATATGACAGCGAAATACCAACGGCTCGTGGTCTTGCAATGGAAGACAAGCGATTTGCGTCTATGTCAGAGCCTGAGCAGAAGCTTACAATAGAACACTGTAAGATATTTATCAACATCTTAGAGACCATTTATTGCAAACCATGACACTTAACGAATACCAAGAGTTGGCTCGAACGACGACAATTTACCCGGATATTTTTCGCATGATATATCCCGCTTTGGGATTGGCTAGTGAAGCTGGCGAAGTAGCGGGAAAGGTAAAGAAGATGATACGGGACGATAATTGTGTTTTGACACCAGAACGTAAGGCCGACATCGTTAAAGAGTGTGGCGACGTTTTATGGTATCTTTCTGCGGTAGTGGGAGATATGGATATGACATTGGAAGAGATAGCCCGAATCAATCTTGAAAAGTTGTTGTCTCGACAAGAACGTGGGGTCATTGGAGGTTCTGGAGATAATAGATAACAGACTATGAGATTGATTCAAAAGCGATTGTGCATGACCAAGGACATTGGTGTGCAAGGTAATCTATTCGGAGGAATCATGTTATGGATGAATGTGGTGCAATCATGGCTGCAGAAGAGATGAAATCCAAAAGTGTTGTGACTGCGCACATGGATGAAGTCAATTTCAAAAAGCCTGTTAAGGTTCACGACATTCTGTTTATATCAGGAGAAGTCATGCACTATGGTGAAACGAGCCTAACCATTTATTTGCAAGCAGAAACATTCAATCCTGAAAATGATGAACGGTCGTTGGTTTGCTCAACTAAGATGGTATTCGTTCATATTCGTTCATATTGGTCCGGATGGTCATTCTTTGAAGTATAACCATCCCATTTAAATCAGTTCGTTGTGATATTGATGTTTTATGACTTCGTATTGCTTTTTCAACCGAGCGAGATACTTTGTGATTTCTCTTCCGTTGAAGTTCGACATAGAACGCATCATGATATAGAACTGCTTTTTGTTTGAAAGGTCAATCGACTTGTTAATTTCCAATATTTGAATGACGTGCTTGAGAAACACTTTTTCTTTTTTGTCCTGACAATTGACAAAGTATCGGGCAATCTCTGCCTGTAGAAATAAAAGGAAGTCGTTGTTGATGTCTTCAGCAGCCGTCAAATAAGAATTATCAATGAAGTGGTCATTGTTGATAGCAGTATTGGTCACATTGTTTTCATCAGA
>Ga0134121_10000688_pt1 | contig 36371 bp, 30 predicted proteins | sample KB301_FD_96463 | JGI IMG/M metagenome (GOLD analysis project Ga0134121, IMG submission 96463) | Terrestrial soil microbial communities without Nitrogen fertilizer from Kellogg Biological Station, Michigan, USA - KB3-0-1 | ecosystem: Environmental > Terrestrial > Soil > Unclassified ...
AAATTTTCTCCCTTATTAATTCTTGCCAGTCTCGTGCCAAGCGAATCAATTCGCTGCGATCCATTTCTATAGCAAAATCCTCTGGATAATCGTCTTCTATGAGCGGTGCGGGCTTAATGAAAACTTTCTGTCCCCTAATGCTTATACCAGCAAACTCTCCCCATATTACTCTGCTTTCAGGGTCAAAAAGGTCATCTAATAGCCACTCAACATCTATCATTCCCTGATCAGTGAAAAGCAAATAAAGTATCAACACACATTCGTTGGTTACTTTGTTACAGCCTTGATAAGATCCAGTTGATTTTATCACCAGCATCATACAATTTTTTTTACCTCCAATAATGCACTCCTAGATTTCAAATTCATTGTTAAACTTTTATTTCGGGATACGCAGTAATTATCTCACCTTTACTAGACCCCTTTACTTCCACAATTAATGTGATAGAAATACCTTCATTCGTTACTCCTTGGATTTTCCATCGGTTATCATGGTTTTCACTCGGAGCAACTATTTTTTATTTTTCAATGCTTCCAAAATTTTCTCAACAACTTTCGACCTGGTCCATTCATCGGGAAAAAATGTCGATGTTTTTGGCTCTGCATTTCCATACGACCATTTTGCAATATATACACCATGTTCGCCCATTTTAATAATCTCGAATTTGAACTTGTCGCTTTTCTTTGCTCTACCCAAATAATCGTGGTGAAAGCCAGTTACAGAAATCTCTCCTTTTGCACAGTGAATTACTATGTCTGGTCCAAGTATATGGTCAAAATTAATCCAGGCAATTTCAATTGTTGCGCCATCATCAAGCTCTATCGCAATCGTGCCGTTATATGCTTTGCTCAAATTTTCGCACTGCACGGGAGATATAACTATATCTTTAATATCTTCTGGCATTATCGCATGCTTACCTCTACTCGTAAACTCTCCATGCTTTACACAGCGCGCTCCACCGAGCTTACGATTGTAATTTTCAAGTTGGATCTTTAATGCCGCCCATTCTTCATCTGTATAACTTCCTGTGGGATCAAAAATAGAACGTTTTATTTCAAGTCTATTGCCAACCCGAGTGCCAGTCATTTTGGTTTTAATTCCATCTTTTGCAATAACGGTGATTTCGACAGTTGCGTCTTTATTTTGTGCTGTATTTTGTATATCAACGTCACCAATCAGGTGTGCTGGTAGATATATTTCTACTGTATCTGCCGTTGCAACATTATCTACATCGCTTGTTTCTGCACACTCTTCACATTCACCCTCAGCGCCTTCTTCCTGTACGCCCTCGTCATTGGGATCTTGCCCTTCTGGTTCAGGACTATTTACTTCGTCGCCACCAACATCGTCATATCCAAGACCCGTATATTGACCTACCCCCTTGCTGTGATTACATGGTTCTGGCTCAGTCTCTGGAATTTGCCTTTCCACGTCACCACCTATACGGTCTTTAAGCACGTTTTCTTTACGATCTGGCAAAGACGCGCCCCCAAATACGAATTCACCTACTTTGTCTACCGGTGGGCTGCCGCATATAGGCGGTAACCGAGAAGCTCTGTCATTTTCTATTGATTGGTCCGGCGAAAAAAAGGCCCTCCTAATGCACCGGTACCAGTTGCGCCCTTCTCGATATCATGACCACCACATAACAATAGTTTCAAACCTCGCTCATTTCCCTGTCGCAGAAACGTCTGTACGCGTTCGATAGTATTGGCACTCGCTTGCCTAATCACCTCGTCTTTGCCCGTTTGCTCTGTGTATACTAAGTAATTAAGAATCTTGCGCATATATGCATGCTCTGGTAACAAAATTATCGCAGGTAAATTTAATTTTTTGGCGCGATCATAACTGGCAAAATCTTTTATCACGCCGTTGGACAGATGTAGCGCCTGTATTATTTCTTGTTTCTGGCTATCTGTTAACTGGGAATTTTGCGAGAATTCATATATTTTATCGATACGAGATTCTGGGGTATGCGTATCAAGTAGTTCGTACAAAGCATAATGGACTGTTGGCGACACACTCGTTGGGATATGCCACAAGTTATGCAGCGTATTTTTTGCATGATTACGGGTGATCAGGTAATCGTTAAATGCATTTAACTGACATGTGTTATTTCTTAATTGCTGACGCTCTTGTCCCAACAGCTGAGTAAATAGCGGATCTCGCCGTTCTATTGGTATTGCAAAGTGATAGATGCCATACTGATCTTTTAATAAAGCTTCTTGTTTTTTTAGGGTAGCTTCGTACTCAGCGTACAGCTCGTTATACAACGATGTCGCACCATGGATAAAAGAATTCTCACGATATAATTTTGTTGCTTTATCTATCTCACCAGATATGAATGCCTCAAGCATGCTTATCAATATTTTATTGTTCTCATTATTAACAATACGAGACGACATATCTGCTGGAACTGCCGAACGAGCCCACCATAAGTACTGATATCCAAAACTTTTTGAAATCGTATGATCACATGGTGTGGACGGCTCATAGCTTTTTTCATGAAATAAATGTCGATGCGTTTCATCGCCCGTATAATCGTGCATAATAGTACACGCATCTTCTGTGTTTTTTAATGCATTAACGCAAACAGTGCCATCTTTGTGATAATAGTGCACGTACTACAGTCTTTCTTGCGCTACAGCAAGATCGTAGCCATAACTTATGCCATCGATATAAAAAGAAGGAAGGTTTAACGCTGCTATTACACGCTCGACCAAAGTACCGAATACCAATTTATGACCATTCTTCACGAAACTATCAATCGTCTGCTTAACTGCATAACTACGCTCTGAATCATTCATAATAATAAGTCGTTCACGTTGTCGTGCATCCAGCCATTCAGCCAAAGAACTTCTACCTCTGCGATGCGCCGCCGCACTCGATTTACTATAAAAGCCGTAATTATAGCGATGTATGGCGCCACCAGGTACCATCTCCACTGTATGTGAGGGCTGAGTCCAACAAGATATATCTAGCGCTACGCCGTTAGTACGAAAATTGGCCTGGCACATGGCCTGCGTTATATTTGCTCGTACGCGATCGTTCCAACCGTCTGCAATAGTACGCGCTGCTTGATCAGCGATAGTCTTTCCTTTTTCGCTTAAAGAATTGGCGTATGCTTGCGCAATAAACGCACTGTTATTAGTCAACGCAACCTTGTTAGTAATCGAGCTGGCAACCGGAAAAGCGATTGTCGAAGACGGATAAGCAGAAGCTAGTGCTGGGGTATGGTTATTTGCAGGCGTGATTTGTGCGCTTGTCGATAATATCGGAGCAGTGTAGTTTCTTGTAGCGCACGCTTTCTGAACTGCTGTGTGATTATGTACAGAATTATTGCCCTGTGTGCATGCCCGATAAAGCGCAACACCTGCACAGGCTACTGCGCGCATTATACCCGCAGTCATAAATCCTGCTACTGCAACTTCTTCAGCAATAGTTGCACGTGTTTTCTCTAGCCAGGGCTGATCGACAATACTAAAAATAAATATAAAAAACAGAATTCGTGATAAGCGCAATCGCTTCTTAATGCGCATTACTACCCTTACTTATGCAGATACACAAGCTCTTGTGTACTCTTTTAAAAAATTTAGGGAATTTTAGTACAAAATTCCCTAAAAAGCAACCTCTATTCTTCGCTACTATAACTTCATGAACCTCTTCGACTAACTTTCTCCGTAGCTCTTTATCATATGCTGCATCATCATAATGCCTGCACATGAACAATTGATCCCATCTCTTCCATTAACCGGGGCGCTTGGTCTCTCCACAGCTTGTTTTGATAATACCTGTTCATAACCATATTTTTCCTTCTTGTCATTCCTTATCCATAATTAAGATGTATTAAAAAGCTCGAATCTATTGCTATTATTCTTGCATAAAACGACGTATCTTGAAAATATGAAAAATCATAGACTATCACCTAATTACTATAGCGCATCATACGTCACTTATCGCATGAAAAAGACCCAGGGCAATACTCGCATCTGGGTCCTTATCAAAATTTACACCAACCTAATTACCGTTTAGCACTTATAAAATAGCGCATCCATTGCATTTACTTTTGCGTCCACTAGATTGCTCATCTTCGTCATCGAAATTAATTGCATTGCTCGGCTGTTCCATATGACTGCTGAGAAGCCAGAGCGGATTGCCCTCTGCATAACTGCGCACTATATTTGCAGCATCATTACATAATACTTCTTTTAAAATTTCACGCAGACCTTGCTGAAATACCACTTCTTCTCCAGGAAAACGGTGATCTTCCAAAAACGCAAGCTCCTCTTGGCGATCAGCTTTGGAAAGTATTACACGCATCACTTGTTTAAAGTTTTTAAAAAAATGCAGTCTTTCTTGCGCAGCGACTATGTCAGTTTCTGGCATAAGCGTCACCGTCTCTGGACGCATGCGGCTAGGATTGAGTGCTAAATGCACTCCCGTCTCTTGCGCTCTATTACGGTGATCAATACGCGCACCAACGCCAACGAGAAATTTTACAACCTCCCCAAAATGAGCACTAGGGTAAGAGGGATAATCATAATTACCGTAATCCAAAAACTGCAGCAATATGGTATTACCACTCCGGGCTAGGTCCATCTTTGAAGAAGCATTGATATCCGCACCATAACTCCACAATAAATTCAGTACCGGCAACTCCCGATCAAAGTCTCGTATAGCATTATATAATACTGATTCAAAATACCTGTTAATCATTGAACGCGGAACGCCTCGCTTTAACAGAATTTCCATAGCCTGAAGATTACCAAAAGCCCGATAGAATTCCTCCTCTGTTACAACCTTTTGTGACTCGGTGTCTACCTCTTCTTCTGCGCCTTCTTTTTCATCATCTCTGCCCATTACACTAGCTACGACAGGGGCATCACTAACCACATCAAAGCTCGCTATTAATTCGTTATCTCTGGCTCGCTCTCTCTCTTTTTTTAATCTCTTGGCTTCGGCACTATTAAATTCTTCAATTGCCGCGTGCCGCGCAACCATCAAGCTCGCCTGTTCTGCGTCAAAATCTTCTAACGATTCTTTGCGGTCCTCATCTGATGCAGCGACTCGTTCCCCATATTGAGCAGGTTGCTCCACAGAAGAAACCTGACCCTGTGACCCAAATTGGCTTCTCAGTTGCTGTTCAATTCCTAGCACAGCTTCCTCATCTAGAATCGTTCTATCGCCAGCACATAATCTTACCGTTCTTGTTACTTCGCCTATTCTTGAGTCTGATCCTGAAATACCAAGATTTGCTGCAATACGATCAATTGCCCCTCTCACGGTAATCATAGGTACAGCAGATACCGCTGACGACTCTGCTGAAGCCCGGACATCATCTGTCTCATCTATCTCGTCTGTTATATCGGCCACTCTATCTTCAAAGCTAGCCGCTTTGGGGACCATGGCCTGAGTCACCGGGAAACCAAGCAATAAAATAAGCAATATTAATTGTTTTTTCATGAATTTAACCTCTCACTTTAGAACTCAGAATATAAAATCCATTTACACTAAAATTGACAGAAACCTGACATGTATCAAGCGCTTATAGATAAGTCTATATATATTATTCAGATTGTCAACCAAAAGGCCGTTTTTACGGTAAAATACGGTATGTTTTTAAAGTAGAAATACATCCCTGTGTCAATATAGATTTGTTTTTTTGTAGTCTCTATGCCCCATTAATACGTTAAAATAAAATTGTATCTACATAGGGCCATTATTGCTAAAAACTATTATTTTAAATACAATAAAAGCTAAAAATGCAGAGACTCGCGTAGAAAATTTTGACGCCGCATTTTTCTTTTATATAAAGTGTATTTTCCAGTTCATTTGCGCAGGATACTATCCCATGAAATCAAATCATACGTACGATTTCGATGTTATTGTTGTTGGCGGAGGCCATGCCGGCATAGAGGCTGCCTACTGCGCAGCTCGCATGGGATCAAAAACACTCATGATCACCCTCGACGTAGAAAAAATTGGACTCATGCCGTGTAATCCTGCCATAGGCGGCGTAGGCAAGGGACATTTGGTATACGAAATTAGTGCTCTTGGCGGCCTTATGCCTAAACTATGTACTCAGACATACTTGCAGGTACGCATGCTCAATACTAGTAAGGGCGCTGCCGTACAAGGGCTACGCCTACAAATCGACAAGTATGCATATAACAAACTAAGCAAAGATGTTCTAACAAATACTGAAAACTTAACCGTGTTATCGGGAAAAGTCGAAAAAGTACTTATCGATCATATTACTAACACGGTCAAGGGCGTTAGAACTCACGATAATATCACCTATAATGCTCCCTCAGTAGTAATCACTACTGGTACTTTTTTGAATGGCCGTGTACATATTGGCACAGAAAATTATTCTGCCGGCAGACGCGACGAAGAGGCGGTTGCAGGACTATCATTATTTTTCAATAGCGTTGGGCTTACTTTAAAGCGCCTAAAAACGGGTACACCACCACGACTATTGCGATCGAGTATCGACTTTTCAAGACTTGCCTATCAAGAACCTGACAATCTTAATTATCTGTTCGAATTTTACCCCCATAAAACAACTAATACTCGACCGTGCTATATCGGCCACACCAATGAAAAAACACATGCAATAATTCGTCAAAACTTACACCTATCAGCCATGTACAATGGCAATATTACCGGCATTGGACCACGCTACTGTCCATCAATAGAAGATAAAATAGGGCGTTTCCCCCATAAGACATCGCATCAAGTATTTGTTGAACCTGAGGGAGCAAACGACGATGAGATATACCCTAATGGAATCTCAACATCACTACCGTTGAGTGTACAAAAACAGTATATACAAAGTATAGTCGGATTTGAAGATGCTATAATCACCAAACCAGGTTATGCTATCGAATATGACTTTGTGCTACCTAATCAACTACACCACACTCTTGAAGTAAAACAAGTCCCCGGTCTTTTTTTGGCGGGACAGATTAATGGCACTACCGGATATGAAGAAGCTGCTTCTCAGGGACTAGTGGCTGGCATAAATGCTCATCTGAAAACCGCACATAAAAACCCGTTTATACTGGATCGTACTGAAAGCTATATTGGAGTTATGATCGACGATTTAGTTACCATGGGAGTGGACGAACCTTATCGCATGTTTACTTCACGAGCAGAACGTCGTCTTTTATTGCGCCAGGACAACGCATTCTTACGCCTAACAGAGAAAGGCTATAATCTGGGGCTTATAGATGACACATTATTTGCCGATTTTAAACAAGAGAAAAAAATAATAGAAGATACGTTACAATCATTACGTTCAGGAAACAATGGAACTGAGCTATTACGATTATATGGACAATCAAGTGAACACATAACTGATCTCAAGTGTGCGATTAACACTGATGTTTCTGACCGCGCTTTACAAACAGTACACGCCGAAATTTGTTATGGGCCATATATTATTCGTGAAACAAAAGAAGTAGAAAAGCATAAACAATATCAACAATTAACAATACCGACCTGGATAGACTTTTCCGCTATTCCAGGATTATCAAAAGAATTGCAAGAAAAGCTCAAACGCTACGCTCCAACAACCATTGCTCAGACAGTTCTTATTCCTGGCATGACGCCAGCTGCCATATCGCTGTTGATTTTGACTATTAAAGATAGTAAAAAAATCCAAAACAGGATTAATCATGGAAAATAAGTATGGCCGTTTTATAACCATGATTGCAGCTATCTGCTTGTTATCGGGCATTGTAATTGGCGGACTAGCATATTACTACCTTTACCAAGTTCCCGCCACTGAGCCTGCACTCTCTAATCCTGCACCTCTACCGGTAACTAATTCTTCGCAAGAGATCAGATCAACAGCAGCGCCAATAATTACAGCACCAAACGGCGAATCTATTGCACAAAACAATCTCACAAGCGACACAACATCTGAGCAACCTATTAGCACAAAACACGCTTCAATAAAAAAATTATCGCGTAAAAAGCGCTCCATTACCCACGAAAAGTCTAAACAGGCTGCTCCTAAAGCTCCTATATATGAACCGAGCATACAGCACACCAGTAGTCCCCAAAACCATAATCTAGATAATTCCAAAAACTCACGAACAGTAACCGTGCAAAATAATATAACCAAAAGCATGTTGACCTATTCGCATTGGACGGGGCGATACAAGCCGACCACATTTGCTATCTCCATCAATGGGAAACCATTAGAACAAGAGCAATCACACACTATTCCCATGCGTAATAACCGTATCACTATTTTTTACCGATACTCATTTATGAATGGATATAGGACTGGTGCCCGTAACATCACGTTCGTTGTTGATCCTGACGTTAACTCATTGTCTCTCACTTTTTCATGGAAAAACAAGTGGCACGTTTTACTTGATCATGCGTCACCAGAAAAAGCTGAAGAAGTTCCCTTTGAAGAATAAATTATGAAAAAAGAATTATTTCATATTTATGGGCCACTATCAATTAATAGTTATGGTGTGTGTATAATAATCGGTATTAGCCTTTTTACCTATCTTATAAAAAAACATCCCACAATAAAGCGGCTCAACCTTTACGATAAAATAATTGATATAGCGATGGTTGGCACTATAGCAGGAATTATAGGCGGCCGCACTTTCTTCATGCTGAGTGAACCGCAAACAGGATCTTCGTTGCTCGATTATGCATCACTATGGGATGGGGGGTTTTCTCTATTGGGGTCTGTACTAGCAATTATTGCATCGCTTATTTGCTTTTTCAAAATAACTAAGGTTCCGGTGCTACCATGCCTTGATAGTATTGCAGTCCACGCTCCTTTATTACAGAGTATTGCACGTGTGGGATGTTTTTTCGCTGGTTGTTGTCATGGCGTACCAACTCATCTTGCATGGGGTTTTACCTACACTGATCCTGATAGTATGGCCCCTCTATATACATCGCTACATCTGACGCAGTTATATAGTGCTGCCACTTTATTTGCTATCTTTCTATTATTATATTACGTTGTACAATATTACGTAAGCAAACCCGGACAATTATTTGCCATTTATCTTCTTTTCATAAGCGGGGAGCGCTTCTGTATCGATTTTTGGCGTGCAGATAGAATCTTTTTACCATCTTTATTGCCAATACTATCAACGCAGGCATCCATGGCTCCCATCTCCATACACCAATTTATAGCACTGCTGATTTTTGTGAGTGCGCTCATTACGCTTCTGTATCTTACTATCAAAAGCAATGGTGCACGCAAGAACACTGTCACAAACACTATGTTGTACTCTTCTGGCCAACAGCGATAATCCCCACCATGAATATATTTAGTATTATAAAATCACATGTTCCCATTTTGGATGTTATTCAGGAACATACCACATTAAAAAAGAATGGTTCGTACTGGAAAGGCTGCTGTCCTTTTCACCATGAAAGGACAGCCTCATTTACGGTAAGCCCGCATAAAGAAATTTTTTATTGCTTTGGATGTCACGTTACCGGAGATATCATCAGCTTTATTGCAAAGGTGGAACATTGCTCCCCCCTAGAAGCCGCCCGCTATCTCGCAGAATGTTATAATATAGCACTACCAAATGTAATGGAAAAAGAAAGTGATTACACTGCCACACATCAAAACAAAAACGTGTATTTCACTCTGTGCAGCATTGTAGCAAACTGGGCTTATGACAATTTACAGAAAAATACAACACTCATTGAGTATCTTAGACAAAGAGGTTTTACTTTAGATATCATTAAACATTTCTGTATTGGTTATTTTCCCGGAGGCTCCCTATCGATAAAACAATTTTTAGACCACATGCGCACCAAAAATATTCTTGCGCAAGATCTAATCGAAGCTAACGTAATAATACAAGGCAAGGGATCTTTATATTCGCCTTTTGAAGAACGAATATTATTTCCAATCAAAGACTCCCTAGGACGATTTTGTGGATTTGGAGGTCGCATTTTCAAACACCATGACGATCGACCTAAATATTATAACTCAAAAGAAAACGAATTTTTTACCAAGGGATCGTTATTATTTGGCCTTGATAGCGCAAAAAAAAGTATGCAAGAGCGTAATACCGTGTTTCTTGTCGAAGGATATACGGACTGTATGGCAATGGTGCAACACGGTTTTTCAAATACGGTTGCTACACTTGGAACTGCGTGCACACCACAACATTTAAAAACACTATCACGCTATGTTCAGCGGATATACGTGTTATATGACAATGATAAAGCGGGACAACAGGCAATAATTCGACTTGCGCAACTGTGTTGGCAGGTAGATCTAGAACTCAATGTCATTGAATTACCAAACGGACAGGATCCCGCATCGTGGTTGCAATCTCACCACCGCATAGATCCCTTTATAGAACAGGCCAAAGACATCTTTTTGTTTTTTATTAATACACTGGGAAAAGACTTTCCCACTAAATTAATTTCCGAAAAGGTCCGCATAGTTCGAACCGTTACCGACCTGATCCGCACGATTAAAGACACGCTTAAACAAGACTTTCTACTTCAAAAAGCAGCTTATGTATTCGACATACCACTTCAATCATTGAAGGAAGAATTTGCACGTTCCCCTAATAATGCTATGACGGCAACACACAAAGACGAAACATCCATTCATGGCGATAACGACATTAACACGATTAATCAGGTTACACAGTTGGAAAAGCAACTATTCTGCACTATACTGGGTAACATACCAAGTATTAACGCATATAGTGTACAATGTATAGTGAGTTACTTGCCCGAGCAGCTGAAAACCATTTTACAACAACTACAGATATCATATAATCATAACCCGCTACTTACTTGTAGTGACTTTTTACATACTCTGGCATCAGATGAAAGGCAGTGGGCTACAAAAGCACTCTTTGAAAACACAGATACAGGAGCATTAGGACACCTGGACCAATTAGTATACCAAGTACAAAAAATACATTGGAAAAAAATTGTCCGTACGATTAAGCAACAAATTGCCCATGCTCATCATGTGGGTAATAGCACCGAAGTAACACGGTTAGTGCAAGACTTTTTGTCTCTCAAAAAAACGCATAGCGATGTTTTCAGCGGGACTGATCGATAATAATTGAAATGACAACTATAATTCGAGGGGTAGGTAAACCGTGAGTAAAAAAATAAAAAATAAATCACTGCTTAACGATCAAAATACAAAGAAAAAGATACCAGCCACAAAAAAACAAGCTCCAGCTGACTTAGATCTGAAAAAAGAACTGATAGAAGAGTTTGTTGAAAAAGCCAGAAAAAATATGGTGATAACCCATGAAGAAGTTATCGAGTTTAGTGATAAGAATAATCTTACTGAAAAAGAAACCGATAAGCTCCTTCGTACTCTTGATAAAGAAAACATAGAGCTCGTTTCTCCCGAAGAGATCGAGCAAATGGAAATCGATGAAATCGATAAGGACGATCTACAATCAAAACTAACCCATAAAATCGGCGTTGGTCTTGATGAAGACAAAGATAGTCTTGAAGATGAAAAAGAAGAAGAAGATGAAGAAGAAGCCGAAGAAACCGCAACAACACAATTGACCGATAGTGTAAAATCATACCTGCGTGATATTGGCAAAATACCTCTACTCAATAAAAAAACAGAAAGTGCAATCGCAGACCAGATTGCAAAAAGCAAAAATGATGCCATTGATGCAGTTGCACACTTTCCGTTCCTGCATAAAGAGCTATTATTTATCAGCGAAAAAATAAAAAAAGATATTGTACATCTGAAAGATGTAATTCAGTTTTCCAAGTTCGACGAAGAGAACTTGCCCCTTATTGGTCCAGAAAAAGATGCCTTACTCAGCACATTAAATACCATACAGCATTTGGTGGATAACGAAGATAAAATATATCAGGGTTATCGAGGAAATCTTGATTCTGAAGCGAAAAAAGAAGAGATGCTTTCCAAGGTTAAAAAAAATAAGCAAGCTATCACCGAAACCATGAAAAGCATTAAATTTTCGAATAAGCTCATTCGTAAATTTACTCACAAGATAGCTAAATATGTTAAAAAAATTAATGACAGACAAGCACTAATAGATGCGAATAACGATGTGTTGGCACTATATAAACAGGACAAAAATCCTAGTGACGACGCACTCAAGGCAATCGAAGAACTGGAAAGAAATAATCGAATTGCAGCCAAATCAATTAGAAAAGTAGAAATAGAAGTAGGCTTACATAAAGAAAAACTGTTTGAGTACTACAAGAAGTTATCGATCAGTCAAGCCAAAGACAAGCAAGCAAAAGATAATCTTGCAAAAGCAAATCTAAGATTGGTTGTCAATCAAGCGAAAAAATTCGTTAACCGCGGGCTTCATTTTCTTGACCTTATACAAGAGGGTAATATCGGCCTCATGAAAGCGGTAGAAAAATTCGAGTTTGAACGTGGTTTCAAATTCTCAACATATGCAACATGGTGGATTCGACAAGCAATTACCCGTGCCATTGCAGACCAATCAAGAACAATTCGCGTACCAGTACACATGGTTGAAACGCTTAACAAAATAAATAAAATAAAACGCAGCTTTATTCAGGAACATGGTCGCGAGCCATCCTATGAAGAATTGTCTAAAGAGTTAAATCTCGATGAAAAGAAAATAAAAAACATTATTAAAATTTCGAAAGAACCCATATCGTTAGAAACTCCCATCGGAGATAGCGAAGATGCATCCCTAAAAGACTTTATTGAAAATGAAAATGAAGAGTCCCCATCGGATATGGTTTCAGGAAATGATTTAAAAGATCGCATTCGAGAAGTACTAAAAACACTCACTCCTCGTGAAGAAAAAGTACTAAAAATGCGGTTTGGCATTGACGTAGCATCCGAACACACACTCGAAGAAGTCGGTAAGGACTTTTCTGTTACTCGAGAACGTATCAGGCAAATCGAAGTAAAAGCATTGAGAAAACTCAGGCATCCTTCTCGAAGTAAAAAACTGCTCACTTTCTTCGACAAGAACCTTGAACATATCGATATTGACACTGATATAGATATTGATATCGATAGCGATCAAGACTCTTCATTTGATGATATGGATGAATAAGCACCTATCTGATAGCATATAATACGGTCAAGGCTCCCCTATTATATAGATAGGGGAGCTGCATTTCCATTGCTACACACCATAAAAAACTTGACTTACCTATAACCTTTACGTTATAAATCACAAAGAAAAGTTACTACCGCATAGAAACTCAAGAAAAACACAAAAAGGAAATGGTATTATGAAGCACACCACACTTTTTTGCATCATTATGATGATTACCGCTTTTTACTGTTCTGCAGACACAAAAGACCCCATGGGCAGCGACAAAGAAGAATATTGTGTAGAAAACAATGAGCATGACGGAACGATACCCGTTGTAACAATCGATAGACTTGATTTGTTTGAACAAGAAACTCCAATAGAAGAGCATGCTCGCCAGCTTATTAATCTTATACTTAATGTTCTCACAGAACCAAACTCAGAAAATAAAGAAGCTCTCAATGCATATGTTACTCATCATTTAACACGCCTAACAACCGTATACGATGTTGCTTTAAATCTAACAATAACACCAAGAGCTAGCTACCCTATCCATCGTCTCAACTCATCATCAACCCACGATAATACTAGATCCAAGCATAAAGATCTTATGCGTGATACAGAGAAAATAGAAAAAACAGAAAAACAAGAAGAATGCACAATTAAACCCGCTGAAAATCCAGTAATTAAAGAACGTCAAAAAGTAGCTGACAATCTGTTAGACGTAGCACGCTCTCTCGGCCAAATTATAACAAGCCCAGACGACACGCCACAGAAACTTGCGGGTAATTTAATTGATGTATTTCTGAATCTATTTAGAATGGGTGCATCTATCGTGCTTGCCGATAGTTAATCCCCACTAACTCACGAACGATCACGAATAAATGAGATATCGCATGATCCAACAAATAGACTGGAGAAACTATTGGTTTATAGCTAGTATTATCACGCTGTCATTGGTACTCAAAATATACTCGATTATAGCCCTTTCTGCCCACATAGACAATCATCACTGTTTACCTCATAAAAAACAGCACCATACTATCCATAGCGCTCATGATAGCTTATTAGACGGTGTCAAACACTTTCTTAACTGATGCCAGTGATGCAATTAAAGAACTTGCTTCATAGGGAACAACAATCATTTTATTGTCTTTTCCACGTGTAAGCTCCGGTAGTACCTTAATGTACTGCATCGCTATTAAATACGGAAGCGGATCTCCTTGAGGAATTGATTTTTGAAGCATTTCTATGGCAGCAGCTTCTGCCTCAGCAACAAGTAATCGAGCACGCGCTTCTGATTCTGCCTGCAATATACGTGCTTGTGCCTGTCCCTGTGCCTCAAGAATTTGTGATTCCTGGCTACCTTCTGCTTCTAAAATTGCCGCCTGCTTCTTCCCTTCCGATTCTAAAATCATTGCTCGTCGATCGCGCTCAGCTCTCATCTGTTTTTCCATTGCCTGTCTAATATCTACAGGGGGTACTACTTCCTGTAGCTCAACACGATTAACCTTCACACCCCATTTGTCTGTTGCCTCATCAAGCGTCATACGCAGCTTGGTATTGATGCGATCACGAGAAACCAAACATTGATCCAGATCAAGTTCCCCAATAACATCGCGTAACTTAGTTTGCGTTAATTTTTCAATTGCTTCAGGTAAGTCTGCAACTTCATACACAGCCAATTTAACATCAGTAATTTGATAGTATAGCAGCGCATTTATCTCCATGGTCACGTTGTCTTTGGTTATTACATTTTGACGAGGAAAATCATATACTGCTTCACGCTTGTCAATACGATATACCGTTTTAGAAAATCGATATACACGCCGACTATCTACATCTTGTAAAAAAGTCCAGGTAACTTTTCGAGGAATCTCCATAAAAGGAATAACCAGGTGCATACCTGGCCCCAAAATACGATTGAATTTTCCTAATCGCTCTACCAAAATCTCTTCTGCTTGTTGCACGATATAAACAGCTTTATAAACAAATACCATCAACAGTGTAATAACTATGCCAAAAAAAATAAGAAAACCAATGGGCATTATATAGAAAAGAGATTGTGCATACATATTTGTTTTCCCTAAAATATATTGTGTTACATATTAATCACGCCGGTACAACAACCACGTGCGCACCGCGCACATCAACCACTACTACCCAGTCCCCTGCTTTTATCCTGCCTTGATCAGATAAACAAGCCATCCATAGTTCCCCGCCAATCTTCACTTCTCCAGGACGGTCAAAAGAGATATCTCTAACAACGATTGCTCGTTTCCCTACCAATGCCTGCGTATTAGTACGTTTATCACTACATTGTACACCCTTACCTATCCCACTATATTTAACGAATAGCAAACAAGCAATAAGACTCATTACGAGAAAAATGGTACACTGACCCACCAAAGAATTTGTTAATAAAGCAACTAGAGCAGCACATAAAGCTCCACAGGAAAAAGAGAGAAACAAAAACAAACTGGGATGACCAAGCTCAAATAGAATAAAAAGCAGCGATATAACAATCCATATAAAGAAAAAGTCACTCATGTCTGTACCTTATGCGAACGTATAAGGGCTGTTCTCGCTGTTGATCAAAGGAACGATTCTTATTATAGTTAATAGTAGTTATCTTTTTACTTTTAAATCTTAACAGAAAAAAAGTGGACGATCAATGCCGTGTCATTACCGTGGAGATAAGTTGCAATGCCATTCTCTTTTCTCAATAGCACCGATTCTATAACTCCTCAGAACATTGTTGTGTGGGTTCATGGAACGCGTACCCATGAGATTTTCCCTCCAACCTATGTAGTCCACAAAAAAACCAAAACTCTCGCAGAATACAGTCCATACGGACTACACAGCCTTCTTTCTATTGACCCTGATTTGCATGTATCCCTGATAGGACAAGCGATACATAAAGCAAATAAAGCCCAATATCATAAAGAACATATATATCTTTTTGGATGGTCAGGAGGATTCACTCCCGAAGCACGGACACTTGCTGGAAAAGAGCTCTCTGAAAAACTAAGCAACCTTACTGAACTATACACACGCCATTATGGCGCATGTCCTCCAATTACCCTGATCACACATAGTCATGGTGGAAACGTAGCCCTTGAATGTGTACCCGTTTCCGATCATCGCTTCACTATTGAAAAACTAATATTACTTGCGTGCCCTGTTCAAGAAAAAACTAAGCCATACACCCTCTCACCAGTGTTTAAACAGATTTACTCAATTCATTCAGAAAAAGATTACTTTCAAATACTCGATATGCAAGGATTTCATCCTGTATGGCAGGCTTTTGAAATGGCGTTCAAGTCAGTTTCAATAGAACCAATAAAACACGCATGGCACAGCCATAACAAATCAACAAAAATATTATCAGAACGGCATTTTCCCCACCAACCAAATCTCAAACAAGGCTGCGCTGTATGGAAAACAGACACCACACGCTGGTCTACTCACGATCTATCTATCATGGAGCCATTTTTAAGTAAAAAAAATATCGAGAAACTACAAGAAAAACTCATAAGTTTCGATTCAAAAGAACGCGGCCTCATGCACATCGAATTCTTATTTCCAACCTTCCTACACAGATTACCAGACTTATTAGAAATGCTCGATAATAGTACCACTCCAGATATGCCCAAAATACAGCCAACCACTATCGTCAGAGTTTAATAATTCAAAAACTCACTTTTGCTTTCAGATAAACTCTATAACTAAAAGTACAGCCGATGCCTTCGATCGCTATCCTTGCCGCATAGCGATCCACCATGTGCAGTATTGCAAAGAGAGATAAATAGAAGAATACGTGTACGTGAACGACTACAAGAAAATAACGCAAGAGGCATAGCAATATTGCCTATTCACGGTGATAATACGCAAGAATTACCCGATCCCGATAAAGCTATTCTAGATTCCAATGATACTCATGCACTGCTGACATAATTAACGCTGAATCAAAATTGAATGTACCGTCAACTCCAATGGTCACACAAAAATAGAATTAATTTGGATACCCGCCCTGCGGCGAGTATGACATCTGAAGGCATATTTTGATTGTAAAAAAAATTCTGAGAAATATTCTATTATTAACCAATTTTATTTGCAAATTGTAAGGCAATCTATCATCATCATGCAGCCATGAGTGCATAAACTCGATTAATAATAGCGCTAGCATCAATTTTGGCCCATGCAAGTAGCTCGTCTTCTTTTCCAGATCGAGGCAGTTCAGTCACTGCAAGACACGACACTTGTATGCCGGTGTTACACAGCGCTGCTGAAACTACTTCACCAATACCACCCTGAATATAATGGTCTTCGACAGTAATTATTTTGTTACCAGATTTACGTGCAACAGCAAGTACCGTATTAATATCAAATGGCTTTATAGAATAAAGATCTATGATAGAAATGGCTATAGACGCATCCTGGGTAATTAAATGATCGTATGCTTTTAATGCTTCCCATACCGTTATACCTGCTGCAATAACGCACACCTGATCTTTATCACTATTGCGTATAACTTTACATCCACCGATTACAAACGATTCATGATTATCATAGTAAACAGGTGTTTCTGAACGCGTGGTACGCATATAGCTAATTCCCTGGTTATATCGAGCCATCTGCTCCACCAACTTATAGGCACTCACTGCGTCGCATGGGTACAAAACAATAGAATGTGGCAGAGCCCGCATCATGCCGATATCTTCTAGCGCCATTTGCGATGGGCCATCTTGCCCAATAGATACACCTACATGAGAGCCCACTAATCGCAGTGGCACGCTACTTAAAACAGCCATACGAATTTGGTCATGAGCGCGAGTAAAAAAACAACCAAACGTCGATATAAACGGTATTTTGCCTCGCTTACTAAATCCTATCCCCATGGCCACCATATTTTGCTCCGCAACAAAACACTGAAAAAAACGTTTTGGGTGTTTCTGCTCAAAAAGTTCTGCATATGTAGAATTTTTTACTTCCGCATCAAGACTCACGATATCATCACATACATCACCTAGCAGAGTTAATGCCTGACCGTATGCCTTGCGCGTCGCAACCATTGCGCCTTTCTCGTACTCGCTTACCGGTAGAGATATAACAGCGCCAGTGTCATGCGAGCTTTCAGGACGAGTAAAAGATTTATGAGCGTCGGCAATACTACTGTTTTGTAATGTGTATGACATCTTTAACTGTTTTGGCGTATTATTGTCATCATACTCAGCAGCATCGGGAAACTTCACTTCCAACTGCGCCAAGAGATCTTTTAACTGTTCTTTTTTAAACGCTTTTCCATGAAAGCCCTCTTTATCTTCAACGCTATCAATACCATGTCCCTTACGCGTTTTAGCAATAATCATGGTGGGCCGCCCAGACCCTATAAAACTGCGTGCTTGATCCAGCACGGTGATTAATTCGTGCACACTGTGGCCATCGACTACAAGCGCGTTAAAACCAAATGCAGAAAATATCTCTCTATACCAGTCAACACGTGAGTCAACAATGGTTTCGGTACTTTGTCCCAGACGATTACAATCAATAATTCCCACAAAGTTATCAAGTTTATAATACACTGCTATAAAAGCAGCCTCCCAGATACTCCCCTCCGTTGTTTCACTATCTCCCATGAGAACGTAGGTCAAATAAGAACGCCCGTCCAGCTTCGCGTATAATGCTTCCCCTACACCTATCGACATTCCCATACCAAGCGATCCTGTAGCAGCTTCTGCATAAACAAAGCGATACGTTGGATGGCCCTCAAGAACTGAGTGTATACTGCGATATTGCAAAATATCCTGCTCACTCAGAACACCGAGCTGTTCCCATGCTGCATATAATACCGGTGCAGCGTGTCCCTTAGACAAAATAAATCGATCGTTATCAGGGTCTTCATAGTCACGTATATTAAATCGCATGCTGTAAAAAAAAAGTACCGCCATAATATCGGCAGCAGAAAGGCAAGAGGTAACGTGTCCCGATCCTGCCTGTGTAGTCTGTATTATCGATAATCTGCGTAAGTTATACGCCTTATGTTCTAAAAAAGCACAAATATCTTTGGTATGCTGTGTATTCATGTAACTATCCCCCGAACAATTTCTTATCTTTAACCAGATAGCACAGTACCATATCAAACGGGAGTATGTAAATAAGGCGCCATTAAGTGAGCACGTTAAGATGGTTTTGCTTTTTATAGCACTTGATATATGCTTACCCTCGCATTTAAATAACCTGAGCAAAAAAGAGAGACGTTATGAATGCTATTATTTTTTTATTCTCAGTATGTTTTTTGCAATCCATTGCTCACGGCGGCTTTGCTGCGCATACGCCCGTTATGTTACCCACTCATGAATATACTGCTATCAAAGACATACGCATTGGCGACACAGTATTGAGTCATGATGGGCACAATAATTTTGTTGCCAGAAAAGTTACTGACATACAATCCCGAAAGACACACAATTGTGTTTGTGTGATAGTAGGTAACGCCCATCTTATCACCGCATATAATCAAAAATTTTATCTCGCCGATCAAAAAAGATGGAAAATGGCCGGCTGCCTACTTCCTGGTGATAAGCTCCTGGGAGAGTCGGGTAAAATTATTGCAATAAAATACGTGCTCACAATCCCACGGCCAGTACAACTATACGATCTCACGGTAGAAGAGTGTCACAATTTTTTGGTTGCAAAACACGGCATTATAGCGCACAACTTTGTTCCCGCCGTAGTTATAGGAGCAACATTTGCTTTCGGAGGAGGCATTGAGTTTACCGGTTTGATACTCGGCATAGGAGGTATAGTTCTAGGTACAAAGGGACTATTAGATTGGTATAAAAGCAGAAGAGAACAACAACAATGGGATGCCGAGGGGTTATTACAACTCGATGCAGCACCATGTGTGCAAATACAACAGCCAGTTACCAACTCCACATGCACATTCCCCTATCCAAACTCAAGTAACAGCACACCATCTCGATATACACAACAATCGCCAATGTTCGAACCTAACTCATCTATATCACTAGCATACCGTCCTTCTACTTCTTCTCCTGATAATACTTTAGCAGATACTGTTAAGACTACTATTGCTGATTCTGTAGCCCTAACAGCCCATAACTACGCCTTTGCAAAAAATAATTCCCATAAAAAACCAAAAGCCGCGAAGAAAGAAGAAGAAAAAGAAAAAAATACTGCTGGTGATAGATCCAATAGCGCTAAAAATCACGATGGCAGTTGCCCAGATCGTAACGATTGCAAAGAACAACACCCGCATGGGGTGTATGAAGATGCTGGTTATCATCACAAAAACAGCAAGGGAAACGGGTATAGAGGAAAAAGTGCCGCACCCAAAAATGGTCAAAAGGCCCTTGATTCCTCTACACCAATTCCAAAAGAAGGCGATTCAAAAAACGATTCAAAACGCAGGATTGGCGTAAGTGATGGTGAAATAGTGGTGCTTAATGAAACGCAGCCTGGCGAGTGGCACGGTCACGTGCGGCAATGGAATGAGCTACGCCAGGAAATGCGAAATGTTTTGAAAAAACAAGGTTGGGCAACAAATAAAGGAAAAATAATTAAGTCCAGTAATATCGGAGGATAACAACAGCAAGGAACTAGGTAGTGTTGCTTTTTACGTCACTTATAATATGCTTACCCTCACATGCAAACAGTCAGAATAATTAAAGAGAAAACTAGATGCGAATTAACGATAACATAATAAGTTTTATTATTAATGAAAGCGAAAAAATAGAAGTACTATTACCTGAAACACCAGATTTGTCAGAGGGCATTTTCAGATATAGCATGGTACAAGCATATTATATCAAAGGCAAAAATGAACAGTACGCTATGTATAGAAACGACTTTATTACAGAGTTTATTGATGTTTTGCATACGGCATGCAAAAAATTACTTGATGATAGCATACCACTAATTGCAAGCAGCAATCAGGACTTGGGTTATCTGTGGAATGAACGCCTCTTTGCGGCAAGCGATGACGATACTATACGTATCTATAATTGGGAATATGCAGAATATATGCTATGGGACTTAAGTACTACATCTTCTTGGCTTTTCGAAAAAAATGGTAATTTTTTTTTCGAAATTACTCCAGTATACGAGTGGCACTTTAGACGGCCAAAGGCATCTGAGAAATCAAATTATATATCTTATAAAGAATTTATGGCCAATTGCAAGCCCCATATTGTCACACAAATTAGCAAAAGCAAAATCTTAGAATGGTCGCAGCAGACTGAAGAAATACTCGCGTTAATGAATCTCTATGATAATAAGTATTTAATACGAGGAAATAGAAAAAAAACAAAAAGTTCCGCTTCTTCCTCTCTCTCCACACCTAAGGATGGTCAAAAAGCTCTCGATATTTCTGCAAAAGCTAGAGAAAAGGGGTCATCTAGTCGCAGGATTGGCATAAGTGATGGTGAAATAGTCATATTTAGTCAAATAAAGCATCGCGTATGGCATGGCCACATACGAAAGTGGAAAGAATTAGATCCTAATATGCAAAAAGTGTTAAGAGAGCTAGGTTGGACAAATGGAAAAGGGAAATGTGCTTTGATGTAGAAGACTCTACTACTTTTTCTTTTCTCGCCCTCTGCGCCAATTATCTTTATGTGCACTGGTAATAACCTTACAAATTGCTTCAGCGCCGCGTGATAACTTATTGTGAACAGACCGCATTGCCTTTTTCCAATAATTACGCAGTTTGTTCCCCTCATGCTTTTCTATGACACGTGGTTCTAAATCTTTATTCTTCATGTGATCTTTACGATTATCTTTCACGACACGCTCCTTAGTTCTTCTATCGTTTTTGCTCTTTAGTAAGAATAGCGTATTGAAATACACGGCTATTAAGCAACGATTTTTAAAGATTATATGCGAAACTAATGATATACTATTAGCATGAATGATGCCTATATATACCTGAAAACGCTACCGCAGAGCGCTATTTGGCGTGCTATTATTCCAAGAATCATCACGTTTATCCACCTTCAGGTATTTCTCACACTTATATCGATGCCCATTTTAATAGCGTGGGGATTGCCCCTCTCTATGTTAAGTCCACTGGGAAACCTTATCTTTGGTGTTCCATTGGCGCTTTTTCTATTTATTTCATCGCTCATCTTTTTTTGCGAAATTCTCTGTATACCAAATGGTTTCTTTATACGAATACTTGATCATATTGCTACATGGTGGACATGGATAATGTCCGGCAATTATAAAGGCACGCTTGTTGGATTCAGTCGTCCTCACCTTATCATATTAATGGCAATTCCAGCTTCAGCATTCATAATCATGCAGCTGCGTTATACTCATTTGAAAAATTATACTGCTTGCATACTAAGCATAGTACTTATTGTTTCATGTATTTCTTTGAAAATTAAAGATCGGTATGCATGCACATCAATGGAGATCACGTGTCATAAAGGGTCAGTGACAATCCTCAAATCTGCCAAAGAAATAACGGTTGTTGATCCTGGTTATATCGGCTCAACAGCATCAGGATCAACGTGGGTCACCTATACACTCATCCCAGAAATTATCAAGCATAGCGGCACGCTTACTATCGATCACCTCATCATATTACAATTGGGTAATGCAACTCTTGAAGCGCTTACCCCTTTGTGCGATAAAATGACAGTAAAAAAGCTATACCTTCCTCGCTGGACAGGAAAGTTGAATAATAAAGGATGGCATAATTATAAAAAATTAATCAATGCATTACATAAAGGCGGTGGCACATGCATATCTTTAAATAATACTTCGATACCGATAATCGATAATGGTCAACAGTCATTACTACTCAAGCCTACTGGTAATCAACTTTCCTATAAGACTATTGTGTATCCAGCATTCTGCGTTGATGGCGCAATTGACAATCATTCATTTACTATTTATGCTGCAAAACATACTAAAATAAGAAGGATTTCATAATGAGTAACGGTAAAATACTATTTATAGTAGCTCATGAAGGGTATAATCCTACAGAATATGGCGTTCCCAAAAAAATATTAGAGAATGCTGGTTATCAGGTAGTTACTGCAAGCGACAAAGAAGGTACTGCAACTGCCAGCGATGGTTCAGTAACCTCGATTGATGTACTTCTTCATAAAGCACAGGCTCCTCATTATGAAGGAATTTTTTTCATTGGCGGCCCCGGCGCACTTACTCATTTAGACAATGAAACGAGCTATTCACTCATAAAAATCGCCGATCATTTTAAAAAGTTAATAGGCGCAATTTGCATATCTACACGCATTCTAGCAAAGGCAGGTATTCTCAAGGGGAAACAAGCAACGGGATGGGATGGTGATGGTGAACTCACGACCGTATATCAAGAACATGATGTACGTTTTGTCAATCAAGCAGTAGCAGTAGACGAAACAGTTATTACTGCAACAGATCCAAATGCAGCTCAAGAATTTGGTGAACAAATATTAACGGTACTTCAAGGAAAAAAGACCTGGGGGTTAATATAAATTATGAAAAAGCTACAACTATTGATCGTACTTTCTTTTGTCTCGCCAATAATTCACGCCATGGATGCGCAAGTCCAAGCCACTCAGCAATCAAGCATAAGAAGCCTTGATGCCGATGGCATTACTGGTGAACAAGTAGCTAATGGCGAAGAATCTGAAGTTGAGCAGAAAAATAGATAAAAACTAAGACAAATCATTGACTACGTGCTGCATACAGTGTTATTGCTAATGATACTCATAGGTAGACAATAGTAAGGTGCGACATGAAAAAACAGTTTTATCCTCGTTTTCTCATCATATTTATTGTCGCTTTCGCTTCTTCATACAACGTGAGTATCGCAAACAACTGCAAAAAAACTGATAGCTGTGACACCGAAATTACCGGAAAATCTTTTTTGTGGACGCGCCCTCCATTCCAAACAGCACTTCCGGAACTGATTTGTGGGTTTCGCGAGGATCGACTACATGCACGCGAACACGGTAAAAAAATAGCATTCCAGATCGTACCATTTGGCAACATATCCATTCTCACTGACAAAATGCAACGCTACTTTACACCATTTGGTAAAATAATATTAATTGCCGATGAACGAGATCCCAATACCCGTGCACCACAAAATGTGGATCGCGATCTTATGGCAACTCACTTTGGGATTAGAACGGAACGAAAAACGTTTCGCAGTGAAATATCATTTGAACCGTCTCAAACCATGTTCGGACTTGGACTGCACGGACGCTTTAGTTTCTGGTATAGCGAAGAAAAGAATCGAGGGTTTTTTCTGAGTATATCAACACCGATTACTCGCGTAAAAAATGAATTCAGACTCGTAGAAAAGATTATAGATAATGGCGGTGGTATTAGCAAAAGTGCAGCACAAAATACTGTTGCTACTATGACGGAAGCGTTTAATCAGGCGAACTGGCAGTACGGACGTATTAAACCACTCAGCAATAATTGCGACATAGCACACACAACAGTAGGCCTTGCTGACATAGAAGTAAAACTGGGCATGGAATGGGTTGAACGAAAACCATGTCACCTTGAATCATACGTAGGTTTGGTAATTCCCACGGGCAATAGACCCACTGGTAGCTATATTTTCGAACCGATTTTGGGTAATAGTCACCATGTTGGATTTTTAATGGGAACCTCATTTGGTGTACGAATATGGCACAATGAAGATACCGGTCGCGAATTACGAACCGAATATATTACCCAATCAAACTATCTTTTTGCGTCACGACAGTGGCGGTCTTTTGATTTACAACACAAGCCCTTTAGTAGATACATGGAATTATACGCCGATCGAGAACAGGCAGCTCAAGCTGATCAGTTACATGCACAGGCTATTGCACTCCCGGTAGGAAGCCCTGAACGAGATAGACTTCTTGTACAAGCCCAAGCTCTCTCTACTCCAGGAATTAATCTCTTAACACGGCCGGTTGACGTGACCCCCGGTCTTCAGTTCAATATCACCAGCGCACTTGTCTTTTCAACTGAACGGGGATGCCATATTGAAGGTGGCTATAATTTCTTTATACGTCGCGCTGAATGCATAAAGCTGGCATGCCCATGGAAACCCGATCCTGCACTCAAACACTATAATGGCAATGGGCTCACTAACCCAGTTCGTGATATCACCGGTAATTTATTACTAGAAAGTGCATTTACTCCCCCAAAACTTGATCCCTTTTCCGCGGAACACAGCTTGGCTAACTATGCTAATAACGTTATTAAAGAAACGGACCTTGATCTCGCTTCTGCTTCCACCCCATGCACACTGTCACACACATTCTTTGCATCTTTTGGCTATGAATCACAGGATCTTGAATACCCGCTCATGGCACATTTAGGAGCATCATACGAGTTTTCTAATGCAAATAATGCAAGCATAGAACGATGGACGATATGGGCCAAAACCGGAGTATCGTTTTAACCTCACTTTAATCTTATTGTTAACGTAAGGACACTAAATGAAAAAACTACTGGCACTCATGTTATGTTTAGTTACCCCAATGTGCTGGCATATTAAGCTTAGAAGCTCATTAGATTGTCTTTCAACAGATAGCTGCGATTTTGAACATTCAGGACAATCGTACTTTGCAGTACAACCCCAATTTCAACCTGCTTCCCCAGAACTAATAAGTGCTTTTCATCCATACCAAGCGCACTCTATAACTGATAGAAAAGGCGGGGCGATGCAGATAGTACTTTTTGGAAGTCACTCTATCAACAATAAAAATCTTCAGCGATATTTTACTCCATTTGGCAAGACCAAGCTCACAGTCAGTGAGATAATAAGCCCCCATAACAAAAGCGATTTACATACACAACATTTTAATATTTTCACCAAGACAGAAACTTTTAGCAGCACCATATCTTTTGAACCACAAGAATCCACCATTGGATTGGGTTCTCAATATCGCCATAATTTCTGGTACAACGAAGAAAATAATCGCAATTGGTTTTTCAGCATTTCTTCTTCGCTCGTACACATCAAAAACACGTTTGATCTTATAGAAATAATACATGATGATGGCGGTGGCATAGATCAAACTGCTGATAAAAATGTCGTTGCAAATATGATGCAGGCTTTTAAGCAAGAAGAATGGCAATATGGACGCATAGGATCAAACGAGACCAGCAAAGGCTGCGCACCATGTCCTCAAATAAAAACTGGGCTTGCTGATATCGATGTAAAACTTGGCATAGAGTGGATCAATAATGAATCATGTCACCTTGAATCATACACGGGTCTTCTTATACCGACCGGAAATACGCCGACCGGTGAGCATATTTTCGAACCAATTATTGGATATGGAAGATATGCTGGTATCACGTTTGGAAGTAATGGAAGTTATGACATATGGTGTAGCGAAAGTTCTGATCGTATTTTACGAGCCGGATGCACCATGCATTCCATCTATCTTTTTAGCTCTCCTCGCGAAAAGCGTGCAATAGATTTACAAAATAAACCGTTTAGTAGATACATGGAAGTATATGCTGACAAAGATCAAGCAGCAGAAGCGTTCGCTTTACAAAAAAAGGCAGAATCTATGTCTGGCGGTCCTGAGCAATCGGCATTATTTAACCAAGCTGCCAATCTTGCAACACCGGGAATCAATGTGTTCACTTTGCCGGTAAAAGTAACTCCAGGGTTTCAATTTAATATAACCACTGCGCTCACCCTTACGTGTCCACGTGGATTTCAGGTAGAGGGCGGCTATAATTTTTATGCCCGCCGAGCAGAATGTATACGATTGGCATGCCCTTGGACATTAGGACCGGCGCTTAAAAAAAATACTGGCAAAGGAGAAACCAATCCCGCTCGCGATATCACCACCAATGCATTTCTCAACAGTATAAATATTCAACAAACAGGGTTTGACCACTACGACGATAATCTTATCCAGCAATCTGATCTTAATCTTAATTCTGCTGCTCAACCAGCTGGCATTGCACACACTTTTTACGGCTCATTGGGCTACGAGTGTGATCAACGCAGATACCCAATTATGGGAGCTGTTGGCGGATCCTATCAGTTTGCTAATGGTAGCAATGCTATGCTCGATCGATGGACTCTGTGGGCAAAAATGGTCATTTATTTTTAAATTATCCAGAGACTCCTCACACATGACCTCTGCAGCATAATAATAAAAATAGTGCAACCTTCACCCGAACGTCATTCTCGCGCTTGCCGCGGGAATCCAAATTAGTAGTTAATTATGTATGTAAGATCACGGTAGCAACCAGGTTATAACGCCATCATTCTTTTCTACTTCGAAGCGCTTTCACTTCTTCTGATTCTTCTGGAAGAAGATATCCCTCAACAAGGGGGACTGTATCTACAGACATTGGAGTGTGATACTTCAGCAAAGTATGTAGAGCTTCCCTATATTCAACTTCTGCCTGTAGTATTTTCGGCCTCATGTGAGCGTATCGAACCTGAAAGTATCTTGATTCTCCTCTTTCATTCAAATACTCTTCACTAAATCTTTTTTCCACCTGTAATGGCAAGTGCCCTAATTCATCAAAAATAATGTCCCGAGCCTCCTGATCAAACTCAGAGTTAATAGCAAGACGCAACACTTCAGTATTATCGATACCCAGCAACTCACGTTCCCTTATCAATTCTCTTACCAATGTTGGAATTTCCGCATAATGGCCTGAAAAGATAATTTCTCCTGAAGATACCCGCGCTCCCTCATTTACAAGTAGCTGCAGCATTATAGGGTCTCGAAGATTGTATAAAAATGAATCCAGCAAGGTATAAACATACTGTCCCTTTACATTCATACCTTGCCCACCATTTTTCATTTTTCGAATTAACATTATGAAGGCGCCCATATGATTATTTGCAAACACGGGACCAAAGACACCAGGACTAATATTAATATGTTGTATAACAAGCTCAATTTTTCTTTTATTTCTTCTCTCGATAGCCTTTTTCAAAAACGTTGACGCTAATTCTTTATGATGTACTAACATCAACATCATTCCAATATTATACTCTAGAGTATAGTCAACAAGACGATCCATATCATAAAAACTAATGTCTTTCCAAATAAGATCTAGCATGCCACCCTGGCCATATCTTATCATTTGTTCCACAACTTCGGGTTCAACTTGCCAACCAAAATTTCGTACCGCCAACAACTGCTTCGTTATATGCAAATCTCCCTGTGGATCTTCCAATTTTGTCATAATTTTAAGAAGATCACTTATAGAGGAATAAGGAATATAACCATAACCATAGCTAGAGCGCAAAGGACTCAATGTGTTAAATGTTTCACGTGCCGTATCCCTAATGTAAGTAAGTGCCTGTTGTGGTGTCATGTCTTTTGATAAATCCCGCATACAGCCATCCATTACGTCTACTTTTTGTGTGAGCACTCTGCGTATTTCCTGAACATAGGCGGCATTTATACATTTGTGATGTTCAAATTTTTGCCTATACACCTCCCCTTCACTAGGCTGCGGAGGATCGTCTGTTATAAGTGCTACTGCGTTTTCTAATCTGCCTTCTATAATCTCCAGTAGAAATTGAATACGTAAAAGGGGATCTGCTGTTTTTATAGCATATTCTTCTATTTTTTCATCTTCATTATTCACACCACTATTATCCAATTTTGATAAAGCTTGCTGCAATGCTTTCTGCGACTGTTGCCTTTCGAGCTTTAGTTGATTTTCCCTAAATCTTCTTTCTGCTTCTAATGTTCTTAGTCTAGCTAATCCCTCACCTTGCTCTTGCTTCACTCGTGCAATGCCTGCTACTTCTGGATCACCGTGAGACTGAGATATCAGTCTATCTCTTAGGAAACTTCCCCCAAGTACGAAAGTACTCATTGCAATAAAGCGACGTAGATAATGCGCATGCCAGCTATTACGGCCCCACAAGACAGCGCGTGCTGCTTTCAAATATCTGACCATCTTGTGTGATAGCGTGGTTCTTCGAGGTTTAACGGGCTTTATTTTTTTGTTTTGTGGTTTTGATTGCCCACTAACAGACTGAATTTACAGTCTGAGTCTGGGCACCTGAATATACATGGGCATGTGTATCAGAGACTTGTATAACCGGGGCAGACAGCTGAACAGAACTCTCTGTTTGGGCATAGAAAAACGGCGTGATAGAGATACTCATCAGTATTACAGCCAATCTTCTTGTTAAAGCTATCTTATTACTAGAATGTCCCACGTATTCAGGCCCCCTATTTTGCCTCTTACATCAACTGCTTACTATTTAATATACAATATTATTCGATTTTTGCCACAGCTAGCGAACGCTATATTGGCTTATATTCTAAACACTATTACGACTATTGTGCTGCCGCACTTGACGCTCCATTATTGGCGCCCGGCTGCCCTGCATTACCACTTGCATCACCCTTATTCGCTTGCAAGAAACTACACAATGTTTTCCATCCCGCACCTGCAGCACCCTTCACTAAATTTTTCACTTTTCCGAACATAGAGGGCTCTTTAGGCTTGGACTTATTGCTGTCACCGTTAGGGTCATTAATACTATTAATAGTAGCAGAATCACTTGAGTCATCAAAAACACCGTCTCCATCACCATCGTCATTACCGTCACTATTGTCAACTACTGGATCTCCAAGAAGAAATGCATCATCACTATTTTTCTCAGATCCTACTGCTGACCCATTATGGCTTTTTTGCATCGAATTTAAAACTAATCTTTGAGCTGCTTTTGATAAATCTGGCGTGCCATCAGATGTGTTATCAGAGCCACTTTCTTGCTGTCGACGTAGTGACTCATATAATGCCAACTTGGAACTGTTTAACGGACTAGACTGAGGCCTTTGTTGTTGCGTACGTTGCTGCACCTGCATTGGCGTTTCTGTACTCGACTGATCTTGAGTAGAAAGAGATTCCGAATCATTAGATTCCTGCCCTGTAGCTGGTTCTTCATAGCCCGTAAATAATTGGTCACCCATATTAGAAACTCCTTGCATCATAGAATAATCACCAGGCGATGGGTAAAAAAACATTTCATCTGAAGAAGAAACAGGAAATTGATAACCGGAAACATTCGGTGACACTTGATCAGCGCTTTCATCACTATGTGACTCCCATCCTGCCAAAAAGCCCAGCGGGTTATGCCCGTTATCCATCTGGGGTACAGCTATATCTTGAACATCATTATTACTTTCTGTGCGCTTATCCGTGCTTATCTCAGGAGATACTTCATCAGATGCACCACTATTCGTATCCACACTATTTATATCCAACGTGACTGGCATATCTACTGTGTTTGGTGCGTTTGGCGCTATTTCATGTGCGGAAGCCTGAATTATTTCACACTCATGGCTTGACGATACGGTAAGCAAATCGGGAAATATATCCATATATGAGCTACTACGCGAATTTGACACATGAATTGCATTAGCAAAATCGTTATTTATCTCTGGCTGGCGTACCTCCTGCTCTCTAACCAGGCTCGTACGAACAGATACAGCACGCTTACAACTCCCATGTCGAACTTGATCTGAATACACAGATACTATTCCCCATGTAAAAATAGCTACAAACGACGATATAATAGTGATAAGAATATGCTTTTTATTCACGTCCAAAACCCCCATTTATGCTTTTTTTATACCTCATTCTTATATTAATTATAATAGAAATACAATAAAAGGCAATTTTTTGGCATAAAAATAGAAATCAGAGTTTCAGCGTGAAATTATTATTTCCCGCAACACTTTTTATACTTCTCACCTGAGCCACAAGGACACATATCGTTTCTCCCTATCTTTGGCTCATGGCTATGAATCGTTTTAGGATTGGCGATCTCGCCCTCTGTACCGATTAGCTTCATTTCTCCTAGTTCACGTTCTCGCTTAGCTTCTAGTGCCCTCTGTTTAGCCTGATTAAACTGCTCAACATTGAGGTTAAACAAGCTATGCAATACTTCTATTTGGACGTCGGCAAGCATCTCTTTAAACATATCAAACGCTTCTCGCTTGTACTCGATCAGGGGGTTCTTACGCAAACCAATGCCTTCTTTTAAATGATCAAGATTAAGCATATGCTGTTTCCATGCTTTATCAATAGCTTCAAGCATGACCCACTTTTCTGCGAGTTCCATACGCTCCTGATCCGTCTGGGCTCTATAAAGCAGGTATTTTTCCATCAAGAAATTAATAACGTCTTTTTGCAGTTGCTCACCGTTCTTGATATCTATTCCCGCTTGATCAAATAATGCACGATCAAGTCCCGTCAAATTGACGCAGGCCATTATAAATGCCTCGGCCACCTCCGGTGTTACGGTTCCATGTTGCGGAATTAGGCGCTCTGCAAACGCTTGCACGACCTTAACAATAAAATCTCTAATAAGATCAATTATTTGCTCTTGCCCTTCTAGTACGTCCCTTCTATACCTATAAATCACCGTACGATGTTGATTGAGCACATCGTCATATTCGAGCAAGTGCTTGCGTGTCTCATAGTTATTCTTTTCAACTCGTTCCTGTGCTTGTTCAATTTTTTTAGAAACATAAGATGACTCAATCACCTCATCTTCCTTCATACCGAATCGTTCCATACTGCGTTTTATTTTGAGCGTATCGCCCGCAAATATTCGTATTAAATCATCCTCAAGTGAAATATAAAACCGAGATTCTCCTGCGTCACCCTGCCTACCAGATCGACCTCGTAACTGATTATCGATGCGACGACTTTCGTGACGTTCAGTTCCCAGAATATATAGGCCTCCGGCCTCCTTTGAAATAGGTGATAATTTAATATCAGTACCACGACCGGCCATGTTGGTAGCAATGGTAATATGTCCCGGTTGACCTGCTTTGCCAACAATTTCTGCTTCCCGTTCATGTTGTTTAGCATTCAAAACTTCATGAGGAAGTCCATTTTGACGTAAGATTGAGCTAATTAATTCAGATGTTTCAATAGCAATGGTCCCTATAAGTACCGGCTGCTTTTTAGTATGACGCTCTTTAACGTCATCGATTATAGCCTTATATTTTGCTGCCTTACTTAAAAAAATCAAATCAGATTTGTCATCACGTATAAGAGGTCTATTAGTCGGAATAGAAAGTACGTCCAGCTTATAAATACTATGAAATTCTTCCGCTTCCGTTGCTGCCGTACCCGTCATACCTGCAAGCTTTTTATACAGGCGAAAATAATTTTGTAATGTTATAGAAGCAAGTGTCTGACTCTCTCGCTCTATAGTTACTCCCTCTTTCGCCTCCAACGCCTGATGCAATCCGTCGCTGTATCTTCGTCCTGACAAAATACGTCCAGTAAACTCGTCTACAATCAGGACTTTGTCATCTTTAACCACATAATCAACATCTCGCTTAAAGAGCGCATGCGCTCTCAACGCTTGCTGTATATGGTGTACCAAGTTTAAATGTTCAACTGCATATATATTATCGATATTAAACACTTGTTCTATTCTGTCATTACCAGCTTCTGTCAATTGCACGTTGCGCATTTTTTCGTCAACTTCATAGTGTTCGTCTTTTCTAAGACCTGCAATTACCCTATTGACCTCATCGTAGAGTCTACTGCCACTATCAGATGTACCGGAAATAATAAGCGGTGTCCGTGCCTCATCGATTAAGATAGAGTCAACTTCATCGACAATTGCATACACCAAATCACGCTGCACATAATCTTCTAACCGCGATTTCATGTTATCACGTAGATAATCGAATCCAAGCTCATTGTTTGTTGCATATAAAATATCTGATTGATACGCTTTTTTACGTTCAGTATCACCCATATCATGCGCAAGTGCCGTCACCGTTAATCCAAGCGACGTATATACGGGCGCCATCCATTCAGCATCCCTACCGGCAAGATAATCATTCACCGTCACCAAATGCACGCCCTTACCGGTCAGCGCATTAAGATATAACGGCAACGTGGCTGTTAGCGTTTTGCCTTCACCCGTTTTCATTTCTGCAATCTTGCCCTGGTGTAACGCAATACCACCCATAAGTTGCACATCATAGTGCCGCTGACCGAGCTTACGCTTAGCCATTTCTCGCACCACTGCAAATGCTTCGGGCAGTATATCATCGATATGTTTTCCACGACTCAGTTCTTCACGGAATTGATTTGTCTTAGCGCCTAATAGTTCGTCAGTTAAAGGACTCACTTCTTTATCAAAATTATTTATTTGTTCAACAACTGGGCGCAACGCACGCAATCGCCGTTCGTTAGCGGTACCCAAAATCTTTGCCAGTATTCGTGTTATCATTACAGGCCCTTATCTGAAAGCTTTTGTGTACAGCGCCACTAAAGCAAAAATTAACGCTCTAACAAAAGCAACTATCCCAACGTATTTATATTATTTGATACTATAACATAGGGGCACACTTTGCTCAATGAATCTCGAGAGGGAACTACAAAACAATAAATACAAAGGAGTTTTATGAAAAATACATGTTCAACAGTACTTTTTGTATTACTATCTGCCTTGTACATTATTAACAATAGCAAGGGAAACTTAACATCCATGTCCACAAAAAATGCACCACTTGAAAAAATACCAATATACGCAAGTGCTTTAGTGGGTGCAATAATCTCTTATTTGGAAAGGCAATGTATTAGAGATCAACGTATGCATGACTTTGAACAACAACTGCTTGCAAGGGGAAAATATAAGACGGGATTCGCTCTATGCATCGGCCGCAGATTGACTTCAGTTGGAATCTCTAATGTTGCTCGCGAATACGTAACCAACCTGATCTTCACAGAAATAGCGAATAAGTCCCCTGGTGTATTTTATAGTTCTGGAATCTCTTATGGCTTTTTTACGCTTATGAGACAACTGTTAGCAATACATACGCATGATTCTCTAGAACTCATACCTGGTATTATAGAGTATTGGAGAAATTGGAATAATAGCATAGCAGGGTAACACGCTTAAAATAAAAAGAGAAAAATTTTATGAAAAGCGCATATTTGACACTAGTGCTCATATTATTATCAATTTCATCCGCATATGCATCTATACATCTACTACTAATACCAGATCTTTTGCTATGCCCTGTTGCGTGCTGCGTGGGCGCATTGGCAAGTAATGTTGAAGAACAAATTATCAAACAGCCGTATGGAAGCGACTGGGAAAATAGTTTGCTCGCAGCAGAATGGTATAAAAGTGGCTTTATTTTTTGCGTTGGCCGCAGATTTGCTGCCGTCGCCGCTTTACATCTTGCCCGCGAACGAGTAACAAGCCTACTTGTAAAGGGACAAGTACATTCTGAAACTCGGAGATTTACATTTATCGGTTCCCGGCTGAGCCATGTATTGCTCACGCTCATAAGACATCAAATAGCAAAGAAAAACCGCGATCACTCAGAACTTATAACCGGTATCACTAACTATTGGCAAAGATGGAGCGAGAGAATTGCAGCACAACAAACTTAGGAAATCTTTGCGAAAGAACTTCGAAACTGAGCAACATGAAAAACGACAATCGCATCTACTATTTATAATTTAAGCCAAAAAATAATAAGATTACATCGAGCCTGAACCTTGATGAATAAATCTTTAACCATATTATTCCATGAAAAACACTCTGTTAACCACTTGCCTATTGTTATTTCTATCTCATAATTCTTCACTATTCTCGTCGGCTGAGGTCAGTCCTATCGCATCTATTGTGCGTGACAGATATAACTCTTTGACACCAGCACAAAGAAAAAAATATAACCAAGCCAAAACGAACAACCCACTATTCGGGCCCGTACAGGAAGAATTAAATATGATGAACATAATTTCGTTTTCACAAAGTGACGCACAGCTATACGCACTTTTAGTGGAAGAATACGCGGCGCGACATAACGAGTGTCCATATCCTCCCTCACCTGAGTCAGAAGCTCATTTGATCCAACAAGTATCGAAATTAAGAAGCTTTTTGGCCAACCGCGTAAAAAACAATACACCACCCACTCTAACAGCCAAGAGGGTCTTACCCACTCCTGAGCAGGAACGAGCCGCGATCGCATCAGACTCTGACGATGATGAAAATGGGCCTCTGGACTCCATAAGCGAAGAAGAGGACGACGGAAACTCAGACAGCGATGAAGAAAGCGTCACTATACATATGATAATAAGTGGTGATAACAAATAGTACCGCTATGATAAGTTTTACAATACGAGATCTCCCGGCATATTTTTGATTTTTCTTATTCCTGCTATGCTACAGCAATATACCTAAAAAGCATATAGCGCGAGATTATGATGAAATATAAAGGTTATTACGGCCAGGTAACATATGATCCCGAAGCACAATTATTTCATGGAGAAGTTATTGGCCTCAAAAATATCATTACCTTTCAAGGCACAAATCCCCAAGAAATTGAACTCATTAATCAAAAGCTATCTAAATAGAATTGGGACAACCCACCTGCTTCATACTTCCAAATGGCTTAATAATCTCCGAAATGCCACCACACCTATCACTATCAAAATTCTCCGTAGCACATAGATATCCGTGAGAGCTATTAACAAAAATTTAGACACAAATAGTATTTTTTTTATGGATAACGCTATCGCCTGCAAGACATAAGAGCTCACCGTGTAAAACACATCCTCTCCTTTTTAATCCTCTATAGATCTGTGCATTTTTACTCATATACAGGACCATATATCGCTACTTTATCATCTACTTCTTGATCACTCTGTTGCCAATGTGCAGCATAACGATCATCTGAAGACCAATGCCAATATTCTTGCAAATAATTCACCATCCCTGCACTAGTAGCACTCATGACAAAGTATAAACGATTATTTTTCTGCCTATCAGTGACATCTGAAAAAGCCTGTACCTTTATACTCCTGACATGACTCTTACCAAGTGGGCCGTACAGCCCGGTGAAAACCTGTATTCTCACTACGATATGTCCAAAATAGGATACTGCTCAAAATTTTTAAAATCAAAGTGCCACCATTCGTGCGGCCAACCAAAAAAATTATTCGGAAAATTTAAAAATTTAATGAAGGATACTGCAGGTACAGGATGAAAAAAATTGTGTAGCTTCCTACAAGCGGGTAAGCGTGACGCGAATGGTGGTCCAGAACAGCAAAGCGCTGATAATAGAGCATCCAGTCTCACTGTCTCATTCTCTATGTTTAATAACCTGTCTATTTGATAATAAGTGCTTAAAATAGCTATTGGCCTTTAGAAAAAAATAAATAACAATGCTATAATAAATAGAAACTAAAGGCTATATTAATTAGAAAATTTTGGAGCAATGGTACAAAAAACAAGCACATTTACATCTGTTATCGCAGCAAGCCTGGTGCTTCTATTAGGGGCTTGCCCT
>Ga0134121_10000689_pt1 | contig 36255 bp, 29 predicted proteins | sample KB301_FD_96463 | JGI IMG/M metagenome (GOLD analysis project Ga0134121, IMG submission 96463) | Terrestrial soil microbial communities without Nitrogen fertilizer from Kellogg Biological Station, Michigan, USA - KB3-0-1 | ecosystem: Environmental > Terrestrial > Soil > Unclassified ...
ATTTTTTTACATCGGTGAAGGAAACGCAAATGATAATCTGAAACTCTATTACAGCATTGACGGCGGCGGTACGTGGATACAAACCGGACAGAGTGCATACTACGCTCAATCACTCTGGAAATATGAAATTGTTACCGATCCTGCTTTCAACAACCAGCTTGATTTGCGATTTGCATGGCGTTGGGTCAATGGCTCGGGTGCTGTTGCTTCTCTCGGTTTTGGTGTTGATGACATTATTGTTGTTGGAACGTATGATGATGTCAATAATCCTGTTGAACTGAGCATCACCAGTGTGTCTCCCGATCCCGTTTGCCAGGGAGGTTATCTGTTCATCTTTTGGGAATTATCCGCGCCGTTGTGTGATGGTCTCTACGATGTCAAAATGTCAAATGCGTTTGGGAATTTCTCGAACCCTACTGATCTCGGTGTGTTCAACGTTTCAGCCGGAACTACATCTGGAGGCGTTGCATGCGTAATTCCATCGAGCACACCGCCCGGCGGTTGTTATGAAGTGATGATCATACGTGTGTCGCCGCCGCCCACCATTACGGGCACGGCGAGTATATGCTTCGAGGTGGAGGTGTGCCCCAACGTGATCACAACGCTGCAACCAGTAGTCACGTACGGGCCGGATACCGTGTGCGTGCACAGTGTGATTGATGTTCCGTTTTATTCTACCGGTGTTTACAATTTCAATAATCAATACGTGGCAGAGTTGAGTGATGCGAGCGGAAGTTTTACGACTCCTACTTTGATTGGTTCTGTTCTCGATCCAAATACCTATGATCCAATGTATGGTTCGCTTCCCGGTTCGGTTTCAGGACTTGTGCCGGATGTGCCTGATGGCTGCGGTTACATGGTAAGAGTTCGCTCGACAAATCCGGTTGCTATCGGAAGTCCCTGGGGACCATTTTGCCTTCATCATTGTGACGTTACCACCAACAATATGCAGGACATCAGCGTCTGCATCACTGCCGATGTTGGGGTTGATACTACCATCCATGTTGAAGTGAATAGCTGGAACAATAACACAACCTACCTTCCGGGAAATGAGTTTGAAGTGCAGGTGCTGAGCTCGATGACCTACGCGATTTTGAATACCGGAGGTTTAGGTTCTATCGCTTCTACCACAAGTTGCAACATGACGCTGAGCATTCCGGGACTAACTCAGCTTGTTACCATACTGGGGTACCCCGGAGTAGGAATGTATTACATGCGAATCATTGCAACTAACCCTTCTCCTTCATGGGACAGTTTGGGAACTCTTATTCATCTTACGATTGGCTATCGGGACTCAGTTCCTCCTTTAATAATTCCTGATGATACAATTATTTGTAACAATACGGTTTCGGGTTTTACAATTGTCCCGTTCAATTATTACACCATGGGTTCGCAATATCAATGGCAATCCAATATTGTTAACAATGGTGTGCCATTCATGTGGAACTACAATCCGCTTCTCATCAATTGGAATGGTTGCCCCATTGGAACCTACTGGTTCTCGGTTCGGGAATTTAATAACGGATGCTGGGGAGAATGGAGCGATTCGGTGTACATTCATGTGATTGGAACGCCATCGTCCGTTATTGTTGGACCTATTACCGCGTGTGTTGGTGATACTGTCAATTATCACACTACATTCCTTGCTGGTACCTATTATGCCTGGACTGGGACTCTTTTGAATATAGTAGACACTGCCAACAATGAGGTAACAGTTGTTTTTGATTCAGCAGGGGTAGCACACCTGGATTTGTTCGCCTTGAATGAATGCGGCCAGAATAGTGGTACAAAAACGATCACGGTAAATCCGTCACCTGATGTAACTGCACCCCCTGACACGAATATTTGTCCCGGGACACTTGTCGTCCTGAATGCTACGAGCACTACCGCCACTTCCTATTCCTGGTATGGAAACGGATCATTGATCTCTACAACCAATCCAATCAGCGCATACCCGAGTGATACTACTATGTATGTTGTGACCGCGCTGAATAGCTTCAATTGTGATAAATCAGATACAACTATTGTTACTGTATTTACCGCTGTAAGTGCAGAAGCGGATTCAATAGACGTGTCTTGCTTTGGTGCTAATGACGGATCGCTGAATGCGATTGTTCTTTCCGGAACACCGCCATTTCAATATTTGTGGACGACAGACCCTGCGCAAACAACTTCATTCGTCACAGATTTAGTTGCGGGTGGATACACAGTGTATGTCACCGATGCGAATGGTTGCATGGATACAGCATCTACGCTTATCAATGAACCACCGAGCATGATTTTATCAATTACAACCACTCCTGAATCGTTCTGGCAGGCGAATGATGCAACAGCAACCGTGTTTGTTTCGGGTGGAACGCTGCCATACATTTATGACTGGAGCACAGATCCAACACAGTATTTGCCGACGGCAAATAGTCTGGCTCCGGGAACTTACACAGTAATAGTTACGGACTCAAACGGGTGCAAGGTGATGGATACTGTCACCATCACAGAGGCACCGAATATTTTTGCAGTGCCGAATGCCTTCACGCCGAATGGTGATGGCCTGAATGATATCTTCATTCCCAACCAGCAAAATCTGGCCACCATGCAAATGCTCATTTTCAATCGCTGGGGACAAATGATTTTTGCCTCCACAGATGTGAAAAAAGGATGGGATGGAAGATTCAATGGCATTGAAGAAGAAGTTGGAACTTATGTGTATCAAATCAAAGCCACTTTCCTTGACGGCACGCCGGTAGAAGAGAAAGGAAATTTGATTTTGCTGAGATAAAATTTATTAAGAAGAAAATTTTAGCAACAGCGTTTGTTTATCTTTCGCTGCTGCTAATTTTTTAGTTGTGATTACAAATTCTCTCAGGCGTGTTTTAATATTCGGCAATCTTTATTTGCTGGTGTATGCAGTGCTCGCTGTTTATTTTTTTAAGGAAAGAATTTTCCTCGATGGTTCTTATTATTTTTTTCATGTTGTGCAGTATGAAACTTTTCATGTAGAGCACCAGCGATTCATTCTTGTGATCTCACAATTGCTGGCAGTAACCGGCACTAAACTTCATCTTTCGCTTAACGCCGTGATGATTCTGAACTCATTTAACCCGGTCTTGTACCTCTGGATTTTATTTCTCCTGAGTATTTTTTGGCTGAAGCATGAAGGTATTGCGTGGGCGATGCTGCTCAGCAGCGTGTGCGGCATTTATTTTATTTGGTTCATACCGATGTATGAAGTTTGGTATGGCTGTGTGTTGTTGATTTTTTTCGCGGGGGTTTTGGAAAGGAAATTCTATTTCACTATGGCGAAACAGATTTTATTCGCTATTCTTTTGATTACGCTGCTGTTTTCCTATCCGCTTATTTTCATCGGGGTAATTTATTTCAGCGCTTCTCATTTTATCCGGGAAAGAAAAATTCCGATCCGCATTGCAGTGATTTATTTTTTATCATTCACGCTTTGGCTGGTTTGGAAATATTTTTTCATCTCCGGTTATGAAAGCGGAAAGATTGAATATCCGGTATCCCAGGTTGGCAATACCGTGCATCAAAATTTTGAATCACTGGCTGACTTCAAAAATCTATTTGGTTTTCTTTTCGGAATTTATCCAGAGGAAATGATGTGTCTCCTTGTTACTTTAGTTTTTCTTTTTCGAAAGAAAGAAAAGTTGCAGGGGTTCCTGCTCGTCGCTGTTGTGATTGCATTTCTTCTGCTTATCAGCTTAACACATCAGCAACCATGGAGGCACTCGAATTATTTTGAGAGGATGTACTTGCTGCTCATTCCGCTTTGTTTCGTTCCTTTTCTGCAAAACATTTTTTTGCCTTCGAAGAAAAAATTCTTTGTGGAACTTCTCCTAATGGCGATTGTGCTTTTCCGTCTCAATCAAATTGTTCAGCATGCAAAAGATTACACAGATCATCTAACGGAAGTTCAATCGCTGATTGAAAAGGCAAAGAAGAACCCCGGTTCAAAATTTACAGTCGATTTCACAAAGCATCCTGAGCTTATTTCTCTCGATGAATGGAGCTTACCGATGGAGTCCCTGATTTTTTCTTCTCTGAAAAATAATCAGCACTCGTTTACGATCTCATGGAAAGCCGATATTGAAAACCCGGACAATACAAAGAGACTCGACGACACAAAATTCCGGTTACGCCTCAATGAGATTTTTCCTGATGATTGGCTCAATCAAAATTATTTTCATCTGGAGCATGGAGGTTACAAAGAGTTAAGCTGGTGAGAATGAAAAGTGAAAGGTGAGACGTGAGAGGAGAATCATCAATCTGAAAATCGAGAATCGATCCCGATTCATCGGGAGTGAATCGCGAATCGGGTTTCTTGTCTTACCTTCATGATGGCAATGAAAAATATTTTAATTCCTTTGTTCTTCACTCTCGGTTCCGTTCTTGGTTCCTGCAAGAACGATAAGAAAGTTACTCCCGAGGTACAGATTCCGCCGGATACGACGAGCACATCAAATTTTTCTTCCAATGAAAAAACATTCAAAGGGCTTTTTGTAGTCGGGAAAAATATTTTGAGTTTCCGCGAATGTGATCATCCTGAAAAAGATTTTGGTGTGATTGATTCCACAGGGAAAATGAAAGATCTGTACAAAGCGTTGTTCCTTCATTCACCTGCGTTTCCTTATGAGTATGTTTATGTGGAAGTGAAGGGACAGGTTTCAGCAGCGCCGGACGCCGATGTTCGCAGGGGGTTTGACAGTGTGCTCACAGTGGAAGAGGTACTGACATTTGAGCAAAAGAATTACCAAAACAGTTGTATTCCTTATGACTTTTGGGCGATTGGAAAAGACTGGTCGCTGCAGATTTCAGAAAAGGAAGATATGATGATAATGAAAGATTTTTCTGCAATGAAGGTTTATGTCTTCAAGTACTTCCCTCCCAAAAATCAAAATGATGAAGTGCTAACTTATGCCTCGAATAACTATGCGGCCGGTGTTGCAATAAAAGCCGTAATAAGGAAGGAAGCGTGTTCTGAAGACTCTTCACAGAGTGCGTTTCAATATTCGGCAAGGGTAATTATTAATGGGAAAGTCTTTCAGGGCTGTGCCATACAGGGAATTGCAACTCAATAAAACAACAGATTGTAGCGCGACTTTTAAGTCGCAGACTAAAAGCGAAATAAATTTCGCGCTACAATAAATTCAGGCAACCGCCGGAGTTACAACCGGCTTCTCCTCTTCAGGCGTTGGATGAATTGATTCATGTTTTCTGAGATAATATTTGATCATGGGACCTGCCATTAGAATGGTAACAAAGGTCATGATCACCAATCCAACAAAAATTTTCTCATCAATAATTTTTGCCTGCAGTGCAACCAATCCCAGCACAATTTCCTGCGAGCCGCGTGCATTCATCCCGAATCCCACTGCCATCGCCTTGTTCGTTTTGAATCCGCTTAATCGTGCCCCGGTAAATCCACCAAGAACTTTTCCAAGAATGGAAATTGCAAGTACGAAGAACACAATTCCTAAATCGAAGTTGCTGACAAAATTTACTTTCAATCCAATAGAAACAAAAAACAGCGGGGAGAAAACGTAGGTCACTATATCATGCAATGTCTCTTTTGCCTTCTCACTGAAGTACGGAGAATTGCCGATGGTGATTCCCATCAGGAATGCACCAAAGATGGCTTTGATGCCAAGCCACTCAGTAAAGATTCCTCCTAATAAACATAAAAAAATAGCCAGTGACAATTCGCCTCCGGGCTTCGATAATTTAGTATTTGCATAGCGGAACAATGGATCAACAATTTTTCGTCCCACGGTCATCAGGAAAACTGCAAATCCAATCATGATCAGCAGTACAGTAACTGCGTTGAACTGGCTCTCTGATTTCAGATTGGCAATGGCAATCACGACTGAAAAAAGCATCCAGCCGATGATGTCATCAATCATGGCTGCCGTCATCATCAGATTCCCGAAGCGTGTTTTGATCATGTCAATGTCAATCAGGATTTTTGCCATCACGCCGAGAGCAGTAATCGAAAGTGCTGTTCCCATGAAAAGGGCGGGTACCATTCTGTTTTCGGCAGGTGCCGAAAAAAACAGATCGTAAAAAAACCAGGTGACGCCAAACCCGAGTGCTAACGGAAAAATGATTCCTGAGAAACTGATCTTGGCAGCCGCCTTCCCCCGGGTTCTGATGTTTTCCAATTTCACTTCCATGCCCGCGATGAACAGCAACAACATCACACTTAGTTTTGACAACCCGTCGAAAGCCACGGCAGGTTGTTTAGGATCCGTAAAAATTGTTTGAAAGAATCCCGGAAACAGAGAGCCGATGAAAGAGGGACCGAGCAGAATGCCCCCAAGCAGTTCGCCGATAATCGCAGGCAGTCCGAACTTCTTGAAGAGTTCTCCCATAACGCGCGCCGTTCCGAGCAGAATTGCGACAATGACTAAGAATTGCAGGACTTCATTAGTAGCTAATTTTCCCATGGTGATTTGATTTTGAAGTGTGAAATGTTTAGGTGAATGTTCTTGTATTTCTATAACGCGAATCAGTTCTACAGACATAGTAGGACTTTGTGGATGTCATGTTGAATAAGAATTTCCTCATAAAAAATTTAAACCGGGTTTTGAATTGGAGTTAAGGAAGGCAAAGGAGGAATAGACAAACTTTGCTTGGTAGTCGTGCTCTCACCATCCTGGGAAGCATCATGCTTTCGGAGAAAATATTTGATAGCGGGACCTGCAACAAGGATGGTCACGAATGTCATCACCAGCAAGCCGACAAAAATTCTTTCATCAATAATTTTTGCCTGCAAGGCTACAAGTCCTAAAACAATTTCCTGAGAGCCGCGTGCATTCATTCCAAAACCGACAGCAAAAGCTTTGTGAGTTTTAAATCCGCTCAACCGCGCTCCAATGAATCCACCAAGCAATTTTCCGATGATGGAAATGGCCAGAATGAAAAGGACCGTTCCCAAATTGAAATTAGTCAGCACATTCACCCTCAAACCCACCGATACAAAAAACAAAGGAGAGAAAACATAGGCAATCATATCATGAAGACTTTGCTTTGACCGCTCACTGAAATTTTTTGAATCACCGATCGCAATGCCCATAAGGAAAGCGCCAAAGATCGCTTTGATGCCTAACCACTCGGTAAAGATACCTCCGGCAAAACATAAGAGAATGGCCAACGATAGTTCGGCGCCGGGCTTTGATAATTTTTTGTTGGCGAATTGAAATGCAAGGTCAATTGCTTTTCTGCCAATGGTTAACAGGAAAACAGTGGAGACCACCACAATGAGCAAAACCATCAATGGGCTAAACTGACCATCTGATTTCAGATTTGCCATCGTGATCACAACAGAAAAAAGCATCCAGCCGATGAAGTCGTTTACCATTGCGGCAGTCATCATCAAATTTCCAAAGCGCGTTTTAATCAGGTCGAGGTCAATAAGAATTTTAGCCATCACACTTAGTGCAGTGATGGAGAGTGCTGTTCCCATGAAAAGCGCCGGAACAATTTTGTTATCAGTCGGTGTAGAAAAAATCCGATCGTAGAAAAACCAGGTGGCAGCGAATCCTATCGCCAACGGGAAAAAAATTCCGAAGAAGCTGATCTTCGCTGCGGGTTTGCCGCGGGTTCGGATGTTGTTGAGATTCACTTCCATTCCTGCAACAAAAAGCAAGAGCATAATGCTTAGTCGTGATAATCCATCAAATGCGATTGCTGGTTGCTTGGGATCAGAAAAAATAGTTTGGAAAAAATTCGGGAAGAAGGCACCGATTAATGACGGCCCCAACAGAATTCCTCCAAGCAATTCACCAATAACGGCCGGTAGCCCGATTTTTTTGAACAGCTCCCCGAGTATACGGGCAGTTGCCAGGAGAATGGTAATGATCAGGAGAAACTGCATCACCTCATTTGTACCGAGTTTACTCATAGACCATTTTTAAAAATAACAAACGAGGGCAAGTGGCTGCTGGATTATAGAAATTCTACCATTCAATTAAGTCTACCTATTAAGTAGATTGTGGTGCAAGGTAAATGAATTTTTAATTCCTACAAAAGAGTAGGAAATTATTCAATACGGTTGCCGGAGTAAGTGGTTTCAGATTAGAATCTATTATTCTGCGAAAGGAATTTTTCTATCAAAAACGACTCGATTACACTGCTATAGCATGTGACAGGCTGATAGCAGTTTTAGAGTTTGACGAGAGTGCATCACGAAGGGAAGTATGATCAAGAATTTTCACCATCGCATCGCGCACGTGTTGCATCACACGCCGGATCTCACAGGTCTTTTCATCTTCGCAATCGAAGCAGCGCTCATACGCAAATTTGCTCACGCAGGGAATAGGTGCGACCTTTCCTTCCAGCAACCGAACAATTTCCCCGACAGTAATTTTATCAGGAGCACGCGAGAGACGATAGCCGCCTTGTCTCCCCACTTTACTTTCGAGAATTCCTTTGAGCTTGAGCTGCAACAAAATTTTCTCGAGGAATTTGTGCGGGATGTATTCGGCATTTGAAATTTCAGAAATGATGACGATACGCTGTTCATCATAGTGACGAGCCATGTACAACACCGCTTTCAGGGCGTACTTCACTTTCTTTGAGAGCATAGAGAAAGTTTTTAGATGGATTAACTGATCACTCCTTTAACATAGCTCCAGGTCAATTCATGTTTCGGATTTTCCAGGACTTCATGAGCAGGGCCATGCTCTATGATTTCACCAAGCCACATGAAGATGATGTAGTCAGCGATGCGGCGCGCCTGGCGAAGAATGTGAGTGACCATCACCACCGTATAATCCTTTTTCAGCTCCATAAATTTTTCCTCGATGCGCTGGCTCGAAATCGGATCGAGAGCAGAAGTTGGTTCATCGCCCAAAATAATTTCCGGCTCCACAGCAAGTCCGCGCGCAAGACATAAGCGTTGCTGTTGCCCGATGGAAAGCTTTGTTGCAGGCGCATGCAAGCGATCTTTTACTTCTTCCCATAAACTTGCCTGTCTCAGGTAATGCTCTACTCTTTCTGCAAGAATTTTTTTCCTGCGAACGCCGTGAATGCGCATGCCGTAAGCAATGTTGTCGAAGATGCTCATGGGCAATGGCATCGGCCGCTGAGAAAGTAATCCCATCTTTTTGCGCATGCTGGTGACTTCCACTTTCGGATCGTAGATGTTGTCGCCGTCGAGTAAAACTTCTCCGGAGATTTTTATCCCGTCCGCAGATTCAATGAGGCGGTTGAACGATTTCAGCAGCGTAGTTTTTCCACAACCCGAAGGCCCGATGATCGCTGTAATTTTTTTGTCAGGGATATCAATCGTAACATTTTTGAGAATGTGCTGATCGCCGTAGCTGATGCAGAGGTTGCGCACACTGATGTGCGGCTTCAACCCATTGAGCGGAATAATTTTTTCTTCACCATTGGTCGTAATGAGCGGGTGTGTGACAAACTCATTAGGGATAAGTGCTTTTGTGGACGTTTGCATGTGTAGGAGGTTTAGTTTATTACATTCTTTTTAAATCGTTTGGTTAGCAGGCGACTGCTGATGCTGATGATGAGAATCATTATGGTAAGAATCAATGCTGAAGCGTAAGCCCGATTCACTACTTCCTCGATGGGCGAACCCAATTGAAAGAAGATTGCGAGCGGAAGTGTAGCCGCAGGTTGTAAAATGGATGTTGGAACATTGTCAGTAAAGCCGGTAGTAAAAATTACAGATGCTGCATCACCTATTGCTCTTCCGAATCCCAGCAATATTGCGGTGAGAATCCCGGGAAAGGCCTGGCGAACTATAACCTTCATTGCTGTTTCCCACCGTGTGGCGCCAAGGGATAATGAAGCATCAGTAAGTTCCTTCGGTATTGTTCGGATCACTTCGTCCATGGTTCTTGCCATGATGGGAAGCACCAGCAAGCCTACGGTAATGATGCCTGCAAGCAACGATACCTGCATTCCTAAAAATAACATGATGATGAATCCAAACGCACCATACACAATCGAAGGAATACCATAGAGAATATCGAGTGACAAGCGAATGAAGTGAACGAACCTCGAGCCGGCTGGCGCATACACATTCATGTATACTACCACCGGAATCGCGAGCAACAATGAAAAAATGCTTGCCCCGATTCCAAGGTAAAGCGAGCCAGCGATCGCATTCAATACACCGCCTTCTCTTCCCAAATAAAATCCTCCTGAAGGTGACTTCGAAATCATGTCCCAATTCATGGCAGGAATTCCTTTCACGAGGATCGTAAGCACGATCACAAATAAACTTGAGATGATGATCAGCGTAGCAACACGGATCAGCACATTGAAAATTCTTTCTTCGAGTTTTCTGAAAAACATGGGTTAGGCCATTTTGCGTTCAACACGCATGATCACCATGCGTGCAACCACGTTAAATAAAAGAATGACAGTAAGCAGAAGCAAAGCAGCAAACATCAATGCCGAATCATACATGGGAATTGACATCATTTCACCATAGTTGTTTGCAATCAAAGCTGGAAGCGGATAGCCTGAATCAAAGAGGGAGTGAGGCAGGAGCGATGTGTTTCCAACTACCATCAATACCGCTAATGTTTCCCCGAATGCCCTCGAAAAACCAAGCACTATTGCGGCACTGATTCCAGGAGCCGCTCTCCGCAACACTACTTTTTTAATAGTCTCCCATTTGTTAGCGCCAAGTGATAATGATGCTTCACGCAACTCAACAGGAACGGTGCGCAATACTTCAAGCATGATGTGGATCACGATTGGAAATACCATAATCGCAAGAACAAGCCCTCCCGCAAGAATGCTGTAACCGGTAGTATCTTCTACACCAAAAGCAGGAGCGAGGGTGTTGGAAATAAATGGAACGACCATGATGATTCCCCAAATGCCGAAGATCACCGATGGAATTCCTGCGAGAATATCTACTAATGAAGTGACAAAATTTTTTACTTTCTTGTTAGCATACTCTGAAAGATAAATTGTACAGAGAACACACAAAGGCACCGCAATCAGAATAGAGATCATGGTTACGTAAACAGTACTTAGTATATAGGGAAGAAACCCGAACAAATTTTTTCTCGGCTTCCACAGCGACTTAAAAAGCAAGTCGTTCAATGAATGGGTTTGTAAAATAGGCCACGACTTTATCAGAAGTCCGCCCACGATCAAGAACAGGAGTAAGCCGATAAATGCCGACACCATCCAAACCGATTTACCGGCTATCCTGTCCCTGAGAATACGTCCAATCCTCATATCGTGTGTGTTTTTGTTTTGAACTAATTATTTTGAACTTAATGCGGTAGCCTGTTTTTTCAGAAGATCATCGGGGAGTTTTACGTAGCCAGCCTCATCAACATACTTTTGACCATCCGTTAATATCCATTGCAGAAAAGCAAGTTGCAACGCGTTAGTCGGTTTTCCTTTCGAAACCAAATACAATTGACGTGCAGGTGGTGAAGGGTATGCACCGCTCGCTGTAGCATCATCAATTGCATCGAGCGATGAATACACATTTTCATTTGCGTCCCAGCTGCCATTGCCATTGAAATCAATCGGACAAGCAAGAAGGCCGGGTTGAGGCTTCCGGGTAGTTACATCATAGACAAAGTTGATGTTGTTGAATCCTAATGCCAGCGGATCTTTTGAAACAGCCTGCGCTAATCCCGGATCGCCAAATACACCTGTTCCCACTAAATCTTCCTGCTTATAGTTGCTACCCAGGAATTTTGCCCATGATTCAGCTGCACCGGCGGCGTCTGAACGTGTAAAGAGTTTAATGGGCTTCATGCTTTTAATGCCAAGCAATTCACCCCACGTGGTAATTTCTCCTGTGATAAATATTTTGTAGAACTGCTGCCTGGTAATTCCCTTTTGCTTAATGGTAGCGAGATAGGGATTGTTTGGATTGATAGTAGGGATTACAGCATCCTTGCATACAGCCACAGCGTAGGCGCCTTTGGATACTTCTTCCGGTGCTATCTCCCTCGATACCATGCCGAATGATACAGTTCCTGAAAGGACATCGGTCATTCCTTTTCCGGCGCCACCTCCCTGAACATCTATTGTAACACCGGGATGAAGCTTACGAAATTCTTCTCCCCATCGCACCACCATGGGATAAAGTGCATACGCACCCGACAGGGAAATTTTTCCTGAAAGATCCGGTTTCGGTACAGATGGAATTGATTTTTCAATAGTAGAAGAAGTGAAATTCTGAATGAGTAATGAAGCCGGAAGAAGCAGAAGCGATACGAATAAAGTTTTGTATTTCATGAGGTGTGGGTTTTCATTTTGTGAAATAAGTAGAGCGTCAAATGTAAATATTTTTTTAAAAAACTACTAAGTCTATAGACTTTATAATAGTAATAGGATTAGTAGGACTACAGTCGAAATTTTTTTAGTATTTACTAAAAGAATACCTGTGCCTGTATAGAGAACAAGTCATTGTGCTTTTGAATGGCCTGAGCGCCATCCTCATGCTTAAAATCGTACTGTACCTGAACCTTAGTGAACTGGGCAAAGTACCAATTGAGGGCAAAGCTGTAAACGATGGTTGCATCATTATTCGTCCCATCACTATTGTTTGATTTGTTGGGATCGTAGAAATCATATTTTACGAGTGCTGAGAATTTTTTCGGGAGAAAAAATCCCTCTGCCAGAATGTAATATCCGGCTCTATCCGTTGTGCTATCCGTTCCCTGGAGATATTCAGCAGCAGCATAAATGCGTTTGCCGTCTTCATAAGCAATATCAAAACCCATGCGGTTTCGGTTTTTGGGTTTGGAGAGATCAATGCCATAGGTTGCGCTGCCATCATAGTAGGAGCCACCGATGCTGAGGTTTTTGATGGGGTGAGCAACTACTCTGCCCCCGATATCTTTACTTTCATCCTTGTCAGTCACGTTGATGCCCATGCCGTCAAAAACTCCCAAATAATAATCCACCCATGTACTCTGAGTTTTTTGGTTAGGAACACCCCCGCTGAAAAGTAATCCAATATCACGACCATTGTTGTTTACTGCTGTTGTTGAAGCTGCCGTGGCCACTACATCCTTTGAGCGCGCAGTCAATGCTTCTACAACTTGCGAGCGACTCATGCTGTGAATATCATAGTCGGTTCTCAAGCTTTCATAGGATAACGGAACCTTTTGCTGACCTGCCGTAAACTTTGCAAACTTGTTGATGGTGTAAGCAAAAGTTCCATCCATCAATCGTACTGTAGGAGGAGCAAAGTCGCACTGAAAATTGTAAGAGATGTTTTTCAATACTGTTCCTCTTAGTATGAGCCGTGCATTTCTGATATCAAAACTGTTTCTGGTTTTTGGATCGCCATCCTCAAAATCCTGGAAGCGAACCTGCGTGTAACCGTTCAACGTCATCTTCGCAGTAATGGAAGATATTGGATAGGTAAGCATCTGTGGTGCGGGAGCCGGCGCTGCCTGTTCTTTTTTCGGCGAGTCAACCGGTAACGAGTAAGTGGAATTTGCACTGGCAGGCTTATCGCCGGCATAGGCGACGTTTCCGAGCCAAACAATCAAGATCAACAGGGTAAAAACTTTTGTAGCACTGTGTTTCATAGAGTGTGTTTTTTAGGTTCGGGGCAAATGTATACATAGTCTATCAAAATAGTAGACTTTTAAAAAAATATTTTTTAATTTCTTTTAACAACCTGATTCAGAGTGAAGAAAGTTTCAGCTTTGCATGCATTGCGGCGGCAAGCGTGGTGGTATCGAGAATTTTGGCGGTGGCATCACGCACATGTTTCATGACCCGGCGGATCTCGCAGGTGCGCTCATCCTTGCATTCGATACAGCGCACGTATGCGCTCTTGCTCACACAAGGCACAGGAGCAAGAGGTCCGTCCAGTGCACGAATAATTTGACCGAGAAAAATTTTATCCGGCGGTTTTGAAAGATGATATCCTCCTCCTTTTCCCATGCGGCTATATAGGATGCCGTGCTTTTTCAGCTCGAGTAAAATGTGCTCCAGAAATTTTTTGGGAATGTATTCTGCCTGTGCAAGGTCAGAAATAAGAACCGGCCCCTTGTCATAACTCTTGGCGAGATAGAATGCTGCCTTTAATCCGTATTTGGCTTTGTGAGATAACATGTTGGCAAGATAAGAAAAGTGTTTCGGGTTTCGAGTTTCGGGTTTTGAGGTTGTTGACTTTGTTTCCCGGTAAACTCCGGACAGAGTGGAAATGACTGGAAGTTTAAGAGTCGTGTTACGTATATCGTTTATCGTAATTACAAATCAACCGATTCACCATACGCTACTTCTGTCGCTCCTTTCACGGCTTCACTCATGGTGGGATGCGGATGAATGCTGTGCATAATTTCATGAGCCGTGGTTTCTAATTTTCTTGCCACTACACATTCTGCAATCAGTTCCGTTACATTGTAGCCGATCATGTGGGCGCCAAGAAACTCTCCGTACTTCGCATCGAAAATCACTTTCACAAATCCCTCCGTGTGTCCGGCCGCTCTCGCTTTTCCGCTGGCGGAGTAAGGAAACTTTCCCACTTTAATTTGATGCCCAGCGTCTTTTGCTGCTTTCTCGGTGTAACCTACAGAGGCAATTTCGGGAGAGCAGTATGTGCATCCCGGAATATTATTGTAGTCAATGGGCTGCGGGTTTTTTCCGGCGATTTTTTCTACGCACGTAATTCCTTCTGCGCTTGCCACGTGTGCGAGTGCAGGACCTTTTACAATATCACCAATGGCATAATAGCCTGCGACATTCGTTTTGTAAAAGTCATCGACCACAATTTTCCCCTTGTCAGTTTTGATTCCGGTCTCTTCCAAACCTATACCTTCAATATTGGTTGCGATGCCTACTGCTGATAGAACAATATCACATTCGAGCGTTTGAATTCCTTCTGAAGATTTCACCCTCACTTTACAACCGTTCCCGCCCGTGTCAATTTTTTCCACTGAAGAATTCACAAGTGTTGTAATGCCTTGCTTTCTGAAATTCCTTTCCAGCTCTTTTGACACTTCTTCATCTTCCACCGGAACGAGACTCGGAAGAAATTCCACGACCGTAACTTTTGTTCCGAGTGAATTATAGAAGTAAGCGAACTCAACCCCGATGGCGCCCGCTCCAACCACCACCATTGATTTCGGTTGTGAAGGAAGAAACATGGCTTCGCGATAGCCGATAATTTTTTTTCCGTCCTGCTTTAAGTTGGGAAGTTCTTTTGATCGTCCTCCGGTAGCGATGATGATGTGATTTGCTGTGTGTTCCGAAATTTTCCCCTCAGCATCCGTCACTGAAATTTTTTTCCCTGGTTTCACTTTTGCCGCTCCCATGATCACTTCAATCTTATTTTTCTTCATCAGGAACTGAACACCCTTGCTATTGGCATCAGCAATACTCCGGCTGCGCTTGATCATTGCTGTAAAATCTGCTTTCGCTTCATTCACTTCAATGCCGTAGTCTTTTCCATGTTGCAAATATTGAAACACCTGGGCGCTTTTCAGCAATGCCTTGGTGGGAATGCAACCCCAGTTCAAACAAATGCCGCCGAGTGATTCACGTTCGATGATGGCAGTCTTCAATCCAAGTTGCGAAGCGCGAATAGCAGCTACATATCCTCCGGGGCCGGAGCCAATCACAATGAGATCGTAGTTCATTTCTTCTGTTTTGTACGGCGGCGAAGATAGGAATTCACGTTGCAGTTTTGAAGGAGGGTTAAAATGGTTATATGGCTCTATGGCTAAATGGTTTTCAAATATGATGATGAAAAACAGAGAGTTTTTTTTCAACCATTTAGCCATACAGCCATGCGGCAATTAATTCTTGTACACAGTTGTGCCCGGATGAAATTGTTTCCACGAATGCCAATATTCCAGATAAGAGGGAAGAGGCATAAGTTTTTTTCCTTTCAGCGCTCCGTCAATACATTCTCCTTTGCTATTCCATATAGAATGTGTTCGAGAATCTGTTAGGGATTGCAAACTATCATTCCATTCAAAAAATAAATTCTGATTGCTGACTGATCTGCTGAAGGTGTGAAATGACATCGTATCTTTTTCAACCAGCAGCAACACGGGCACTTCCCGAATGGTATCATTGATCACCCTTCGCTTTTTCAAGTTATTCCAATCATAAGCTTTCTCTTTTTTATTTGCTATCACGCCAATCACCCACGATTTCATTTTCCATGAACCATGATCAGTGCCTTCCAGATCATTTTTTAACAAGCCATAATCAAAACCTTTGAGTGTAGCATAGTCGGCTTCGAACAGTGAATCGGGTTGAAGAATTTGTGTGTTGGGATGTTCGTAGATCCATTGTTCCAATGTCATTTGCTGTGAAGGAATTTCGGGAAGAAAACTTCCTTTCAGCTTGCCCGTGATTGCTTCACCGTTTTCCTGTCTCCACCAGCTTCCTGTTGTAGCATCTTCGAACATGGCATTGAAATGATCCATTCCTACAAGACGAAATTTTTCGTAGTGCCCGTTCACGAATGGTGAGAATGTCCTGCCGCTTCTGCACACAGTACAATACGTAAACATTACCGGGATGCCTCCAACACTATCTAAGACCTGGTGATGATATCCAATGACATTGATGGGAACTGCTTTTGCCTCACCATTCATCGCCACACCAATCACGATATTGTTTTCATCAACTTTGTTATGTGTGGTGGTTGAAAATATTTGGTGCTTCTGCTGGATAAACATTTTATCGGCCTGCATAATAAAATTCGTCACGTAAAATATGAAAACGTAGAGCAGGACAAAAATTCCTGAAAAAATTTTCTGTCTCAGATTTCCCTTCTTCCAATAATAATATAGAGGAAACGAAATGATGATCACGCCGATGAAGCGGAACACATTGATGTAACAATGGAGAAAATAAGCTAAGCCAATGGTATTGCTCTCCTGGCTTCCCGGGAAAGGCATGATGAAATAAATGCGGAAAAATTCGGGAATCAATAAAATGAGAAGCGCTACAATGAACCACAAGGCCGGCATACGCATGAAATAAGAATTGAAATGGCAAAAGTAAACCTCAATCTGAGGACACAGTGTTAATCAAATTCAAAAGGGGTGATGATGAAACATTGATGCAATAGGAATCGTAAAAATTTAGTTTGTATCTCAAACGTCTACCTCATGAATCTCTGCTACTATGTAATCAAACGTTCAAAAAACAATCAATTCTTTTTCACCTTTCATGCTCCGAATCATGAAACAATTCTCACATCGGAACACTATCCCCTGAAACGAGCTTGCGCTCACGCAATTAATCTTCTACAACAAAACGGGAGTGCTTCGAAGATTGTTGACGAATCGTAACCTTTCCTTAATTGCTTTCGGTTCCTCCCGATCCCTTTTTCGAGCTCCTTCTTCATTCTCTGCTGTGATTTTTTTTCTTTCGCACGAAGTAAAATGCATATTGAAATGAAGCACTTTGGCAGAAAAAAATGATAAAGCCCCGTGAAAATTTTCGGGGCTTTTCTCTGCATCTCCCTATTCTCTGCGTGAAACTTTCTTGAGTCCAACTGCAAAATTTGTGATAAACTTTTCTTAAGTTTGATAGGAACGTCTGTTGTTAATCTCCTTAAGAAAATCTTCCACCCATGAAAAACACACTGCACCTCTCCGGAAAAATTTTTTCATGGATTACCTGTCTGATCCTTGTGACAAGAACGGCTTCATCACAATGGAGCACACCGCTGTTTATTTCACAAGGAGCTACGAGCATAACATTAAATGAGTACATGGCCTCGTGCCTTGCTGTGAGTGGCACCACCCTTCATGTAGTATGGTGCGACCACCGCACTACGGGCAATGTCATCTATTACACCCATTCAACGGATACGGGATTCACCTGGAGCACAGCCATTCCATTAACCGACGCCGCCAGCAATGCCACGTGGCCCGCTGTCGCCGCATCAGGATCGTATGTGCATGTAGTCTGGTACGCTCCCCTCGCCGGACATACAGCATCTTTTTATAAGCGCTCTGTTGACGGAGGAACTACGTGGGGAGCATCGGTAGTGCTGGACAGCATCACGAAGTTCTGGCCCGGTCTTGCCGCATCGGGTTCCATGGTCGCCGTTTCACTCAATAAAGAAGTGGTGACCGACAACACCGAAGTGTTTTTGCGCGTATCCACCGATAACGGAGCAACGTGGCAACCCAAACAGCAGATTTCAAATGCAATGGGTCGTTCAGAAGACCCCTGTGTTGCAGTGCTCGGCTCACACATCCACCTGTCATGGAACGACAAGAGGAGCGGCACCATGCTTACTTATTACCGCCATTCTCCTGACGGTGGAGCAACCTGGGGCAGTGAAACCGCCCTCTCCACTTCTAATTCCTATACCGAGATGGTCAGCCTCAGCGGCCCGTATGTTGACGTTCCGCATGGTATAAGCCCAAGTGTGTTTAATGTGTGGCTCAGCCAGTCTGCCGATACCGGATCTACGTTCGCGGCAGACAGGCAGGTGACCAACTATTCCGGAGGTTCCATCCCATCATGGCTGGTGCGTGATGGCATGAGCCTTCACCTGGTATTTTCTGCGTTCGGAACAGGAGAGACCTATCTGCACTCAGCCGACGGCGGTGCCACGTGGGACTCAACGGTCTTTTTGCATCACGGTGGTCCTGCCTACACAGCCATTACCGGAACTACCCTGCACGTGATACTTTCCGATAGCGGCAAGCTGTATTACATGCGCAACCCCACAGGGAATCTCTGCTCCGCACCCGTGCCTGCGATGCCGGGAACAATTACAGGACCCGCCAAGCCCTGCCCCGGTGACAATGGCGTGAGCTATTCCATTGCCGCCGTGAATGACGCCACCTCGTACAACTGGACTGCTCCCGCCAATGCGTCTATTGCAAGCGGGCAGGGAACCACCAACATCACGCTGAACTTCGCTACCGGTTTTGTCAGCGGCACCCTGTCAGTAAGAGCAGTCAGCGTGTGCGGCGAAAGCAGCGCGCGGAATAAAAAAGTGTCACGGAACATTCCGGCTACGCCGGGAACCCTCAGCGGGCAGAGCACTTCGCTCTGCGGAGGAATCACCACTTCCTATTCCATCAACCCGGTGAACCTGGCAACGGTTTACAACTGGACTCCTCCCGCAGGAGTGACGATCAACAGCGGGCAGGGAACCACGGCTCTCGATGTTACCTACCCTGCCGACTTTACTTCGGGGGTGATGTCAGTAGCGGCAGGCAATAGTTGCGGCACAAGTAACGCGCGAAACCTGAATGTTACCAGCGCCCCCGCCACACCGGGAGCTGTTTCAGGACCTGCTGCAGTCTGCGCCAACCAATCAGGAGTGGTTTACTCCATAGGGCAGGTGGCAGGAGCAACATCCTACACATGGATAGTTCCTGCAGGAGGTATCATCCAGTCGGGGCAGGGAACGACATCCATCACGGTAAACTTCGGCACTGCCGGCGGCTCCGTGAAAGTGAAAGCCGTCAACGGGTGCAGAGCCAGCAATTACAAAAAACTCGTGGTCACCATCGTCTGTCGCAACACAGATAGTGACAACATGAATAGTTCCATCTCTGTAAGCCCCAACCCTTCATCAGGAAAATTGACCATCCGCTTTACCATAGCGGAAGGAGGGAACGCCCGCATCACCTTTATTGACCTAACGGGACGGGCTGCCTGTGGAGATCATGTGATGACCGTGGCAGGTGAGAATGTTGTTGATGCCGATGCAGGAGTGCTTGCAAAAGGGATATACCTGTTGCGCATTGATGGAAAAGATTTCAGCCGCTGCTGCAAGGTGATTATTGAGGAGAAGGATTTTTAGTTCGGGAGTGCTGTCCCGTTATAATTATTTCCCTGCTGCATTGGCGTGTCTCATTTTTCAGAGACACATCAACTCATGAAGTTTAATCCACTTAAAAAACAAAAACCGCCACAATCTAAACTGTAGCGGTGCTCTTTTTTTTCTTCTGCGGTCCGGATGGGACTCGAACCCACGACCTCCGCCGTGACAGGGCAGCATTCTAACCAACTAAACTACCGGACCATTGATGGCTGCAAAGATAATAGGAGTGCCACAAGAAGCAAAAGAAAAGTAATAATGAGCTGCCCTTTATCTTTGTCAGATGTATTACGTCTACGTTATTCAAAGTGAAAAAGATAAAAAACTCTATACAAAAGGAGACACACGGATTACCGAAGGAGACTCAAGGAACATAATGATGGATTGAGTCAGTATACTTCTGCTAAAATTCCATGCAACTAATTTATGTTGAAGAAATGGAAACAAAATCTCACGCACTTATTCTGGAAAGAAAAATAAAACGCTGCACAATCGCTGATTGTGGAGGTTTTGTTTTACGGCACCTCGTGACCCGCTTGTAAACGCGTTACAGAAATTCTGATTTCACAGTGCAGCGAGAATGGAATGAATGACTTCCTTCCGAAGCGGCTTTACAATGTAGTTCGACATGTATTTATTTTCCTTGCCTTTTCTTTTATCGTTTTCATTAGCGGACGATGAGAGAATAAAAAGTCGAAGTTGTGATTTAATATCTTCAGCGAGTGTGTCATATTGTTTCAGGAATTCCCAGCCGTCCATTTCAGACATATTGATATCGAGAAACAAAACCGTTTTATCTCCCGGAGTAGTCCCGGCAAAGTGACTTTCAATATAGTCTAATCCTTCACGAGCGTAAACGAATGTCTCGACATCAGCCTCGCCGATGGCTTGCTTGATAATGATTCGGCATAGAATGTTGTTGGTTTCATCATCATCAATTATTATGAAGTTCATAGTTCAGTCGGTGAATTTGAAATCGATGGTGAATTCTGTGCCTATATTAGGCTCACTCTGTGCATTAATCGTACCACCCAGCGCTTCCACCTGTGTTTTAACCATATAGAGTCCGACACCGCGTCCTTCTATTCCGGGATGAAAGCGTTTGTAGAGGCCGAATAAATTATCTTTTATTTTACTAAAATCCATTCCAATTCCATTATCCTTAATCAGCAGTGTGATTCCTGAGGCATGCTTCTGTGTCTTGATTTCGATGCTGCAGATATCATTTGCTTTCCTGTATTTGATGCTGTTTGAAATAAGGTTGTAAAGAATGCTGTGTAAATAACTCTTCAAAGTATTTATTTCATCTGCTTCTGAAAAATCCACCGTGAATTCAATATGATCCTTTTTAATCTGAGTATCGAGACTGTGCCTGATATCGTCAACGAGTTCTGAAAACTTCACACTTTCCGTCTTTCCAATAATGCCACTCCTGACTTTTAATATATTATACAAGTCGAGTATCACTTCATCCAATCTTTGAGTGGATGCATTAATGCCTTTCGCGATTTCAGTAATGTCACTAAGGTCCAAAGCAGGATCCTGAAGCGCCTCAGAAAATCCCAGGATGTTCGCTACCGGTAAGCGCAGGTTGTGTGACAGTATGTAGGCAAACTGCTCCAGGTCTTTGTTGCGCTGAATAAGATCAGAAGTGATTTTATTCCTGTGCAGCTCTGCAATTTTCTTTTCGGTTACATCATTAGAAAGAACAAGCAGTGCATGCTTTCCTTCAAAGGTGGTGTGGTGGACGATCCCTTCAACATATATCAGCGTACCGTCTTTTTTAAAATGCTTCCAGATACCAACATTGAGGGGCCCTGAAAGTTCAGTACGATTTGCCTGTATGTATCGCTCCCTTTCATCCTGCGCGCACAAGTCAAGAGCAGACATCGCCAGAAATTGCTTACGACTGTAGCCATAATGTTTAACAGCCGCTTCATTTACATCAAGAAACTGAAATGCTTCTTCATCAATCACCCACATCGGCATGGGGTTGTACTGAAAAAGGTTGTGATATTTTTTCTCGCTCTCCTGCAGTTGTGCAGCCCTCTCGATCACACGCTGCTCCAATGTTGCATTCAATTCTTTGATCTCTTCTTTGGCTTTGTTTTGCTCTGTGATGTCGCGGGAGATCTTCGATATGGCTCTCACGCTTCCGTCATCATTGTACAGTGTAGTAAGAACCACTTCAGCCCAATACTCAGAACCGTCTTTTCTCTTTCTCCATCCTTCTGTTTCCAGTCTGCCCCGTGCTTTCGCTACTTTCAGATTGAATTCCGGTATGCCTTTGTGAATATCTTCATCCGTGTAAAAAACCGAAACGTACTTTCCTATAATCTCTGATGCCTTATAACCATTGATGTGCTGTGCGCCTCTGTTCCAGCTCGTGATGTTGCCCTTTGCGTCAAGCATGAACAAGGCATACTCTTTCACATTATCTATTATGAGCGAGATAAGTTCTTCGCCGACCTTCACCCTTAAGTCGGCTTCCACCTGGCGTGTGACGTCTTCAACGCGGTGAATGATGTAGATGAGCTCATGCTTGTTATTAAAAACCGGTTTGTTGTAAAGACTCCAGTAGCGTTCGTTCACCTGACCTGAGGGAGTGCGCATATCATATTTCTGCACCTCCATGAGGTGGGGCACCGCATGTTTTAAAACATAGTTAAGGGATACTCTCAGGTTGTCCATGCCGCGTGCGGCAATATCGAGAGGGTTGTCAGGGAAGACTTCAAACAAATTGTGCCCGACGATTTGCTCACGGTGTTTCATGGTAGCAGTGAGGTAGGCATCACTTGCTTCTATCATGGTGAAGTCAGGAAGGAGAATCAGGTATTGACCAGGGACAGATTCAAGCAGTGCCTGAAGATTGGGATGATGAAATGCAGACTTTGCAGAGAGGCTGCTCTTACTCATTGCAGTCAATTAAAAGTTAATTAAACACTTCTGTAATGCCCCCGACCCAAAATAACGAACAATTTAGACTACTACAGCAATTGAGGTGAGTAAAATGATTGTGGGGAGTTTTGCTTTTTAGAACTTGTATATAGTAATACTGCCAGCATTAATTGTAGACAAGTTCTTTTGGACTTCTTTTCCATGTGTAAGGACTATTGAATGCTTCCTTTGAGACTTTGAAATGAGAGAAGAGAGTTCTGATGATGTCTTTTGACATTGATTTCTTGTAATCCAAAATTTCGGAGACCAGACTCTTGCTTAGGTTGAGAATCTCTGCTAAATCTTTTGCTTTCAATTTATGAATCTCCAAATTTAAAAATGGATAATTTCATAACCTTTATCGGCTCACTTCTTTCTCCTTCACAATAACCATCTCCACCACGCAAAACCGATTTTCTGCATCTGTAATCCGCAAAAAATAAATACCGGCATTGATGCCGGTCAAATCAAATGACGATTGAAGACTTTCAAATGATGTGCTGCGAATTTCTTCTCCTAAAATATTGAGCATTTCCATTGAGAAATGTTGCGGAGAAAACCATCCATACGAATGTTGATCTCAGCAACTGCCGGGTTGGGGAAAACTTTTATGCCATATGACTTTTGCAAACCAGGTGGCATCCCTGTTACCGTATCGGCAATAGTAAAAGCAAAGCGGCAGGCGAGCGTATCATAAAATAAAACATAGAGGTCAAGGTAGCCGGCGAACGGAAGTGTGAGAGGCGCCACAATATCCATTGTGTGTGCCTGTGGGTATGTTCCTATCCCGAAATAATTCACTGTCTCCTTGGCAATCGTATCGAGGTTTGAACCCAGCAAAGCAAAACCGGGATAATCGAAAAGGACAGAAGAAGGGTTGCTAACGTATATGGTAAGTGTATTAGGCCCCGCGGTATCAAAGTCACAACAATTAATAACCAATGAATCACATTGGGGTATGTTCTGTGCTTTCACAAATACAGAAAGAAAAATAAATCCAGATAAGAGTATTTGTTTTTTCATTGCGGTTTTGTTTTGAAGGCGTAAGTCAGTAAATTCTATTCCATTTTCTATCCTACCACCATCATCCTTCTGCTTTCCATCCCTTCTTCCGATTGCAGGTTGCAGAAGTAAACTCCACCCAATTTCTGCAGCATTATACCGGACTGTCTGCCATCTGATAGCATCCGTTGCTGTGGTAATGAAATAGCAAACAGAATTAAAAAGCATTCCGCTAATCAGAAGCCATCATCAATAATATTCAATAAGTTTTTTGAACATAAGAATTAACTCCTCAAAGCATCGGCTTAGAGGAGTTAATTGGTGGTGGAATAGGTGACCAACGGAAGTAAGGATCAATTTGCCTCAGTATATTTTTTAAAATTGTCAATTATGGCCTGCCATCCACCCCGTTGCATTTCAACCGGGTTCGTGTTTTCAGGTTCAAATGTTTCAACCACTTTTGTCTGGTCACCCTCTTCTGAAAATGTGATTTTTACTTTTCTGCCATCACCGATCGTGTAATCAATTGCTTTGTACAGCTGAACGTTGGTGTACACACCTTCAAAATCAAAACTCGCACTGCCATCTTTTGCGGCCATGGTGGTTTTAAATTTTCCATCCACGCGTAAATCATTTTCTGCGTAGGGTGCATGCCAGTCGTCGGATGCGTTGCACCATTGGGTGATGTGTTTCGGATCAGTCCAGTATTTCCAGACCTTTTCCACGGGTGAATTAATGGTTGTTTCAACTGTTATTGCTGTTTTGCCTGTTGTGGTTTCCATGTGTTTGATTCTTTTAGTGATTAGAAATTTATTTGTTCGTGCAAATTTACTTTTTAGGATTCAAAACTGCAGGGTGCGATACGACAATTTGAGAGGTGGTTTGCGCACTGAAGATTTTTCAAACAATAATCTTAATCCGGGCCCAATTTCGGGAAGTGTTCCTGTTATAATTCACTATCTGCTGACTTTATTCCTCATTCTTAAGGTGAAAGCAGAAACAAAATCGCATGTAGTATGGTCATTCTTAATCTTCTGTGAGTTAGGCATCATTCTATATCGTAAATAGACAAAATCAAATGATTATGAGAAAAGTCCTTTTTAGCAGCGCCATCATTCTGTCGCTTGTTGTTAATTTCGGAACATTGAATGCACAAGTGAGCGTAAGTATAAATATCGGCTTGCAGCCCGAATGGGGACCTGTAGGGTACGATTATGTCGACTATTACTACATGCCCCAGTATGAAGTATATTATTATGTGCCCGAAAGAAAATTCGTTTACCTTGACGGAGGCCGCTGGATTTTCGTATCAGCGCTGCCCCGAAGATATGGAACAGTCAATCTTTTTTCTGCCTACAAGGTGGTGATTAATGAGCCCAAAGCGTACATGCATTTTAATGACCATAAAGTTAAGTATGCGAAATATAAAGGCGGCGGGGAAAAGCAAATTGTGATACGCGATAGTAAAGATCCGAAGTATACTGAAGCAAGAAAACATCCCGATCAAGGTAATGGTAAGGCCACACCGGCGAATAAAGATGCGAAAGCAACCCCGGCACATAACGATGCCAAAGCAAAGCCTGCCAATGGCCCGGCCAAAGGAAAGGATGACAAGAAAGGGAAACATCCCCAAGGCGGTCAACCCCATTGATTGAGGTATCAAGAAGGGTTAAAAGATTGCCCGTAACCTGCCAGTGAAAATTGAATCTTAAGCGCCCCGTTTTACGGGGTGCTGTATTTTATTTCAGTACGTGTATTTTATTTTAGTGCATAATCGATTTTTGCATGCGTAGCGCGTCCAACGACGGTTTCGCGGAGAGATAATAGAAAAATGGAAACAAAAAAATTACGTAATGAATAAAGGGATAAAGTTTAACTTTGAGAATAACTTCCTGCAGGAGTTAGACACTCCGAAATCTTTATTTTGAATATATTTTCCATTTGATTATTAATTCCTGGTTACATTATGCAAGATCGTATCTGCTTACTTATTGACGATGATGAGGACGATCAGTATATCTTTGGTTTGGCATTGGAAGATGCAGACAAAACTTACAAGTGCATTACTGTAAGCAATGGGATAGATGCTCTTAAGAAATTAAATGGTGACCCTGCTTTTATTCCTGATTTTATTTTTCTCGATTTAAATATGCCATACATGGGCGGAAAGCAATGTCTTCAGGAAATAAAAAAGATTCCCCGTTTAAGCCATGTCCCCATTGTTATCTATACTACTTCGTCTTATGAAAAGGATATTAATGAAGCAAAACAGCTTGGTGCAGCTCACTTTCTTATCAAACCGCCGGACATCGGTATCCTGAGTCAGATATTATCAGTGCTTTTGAAAAACCAACCTCTCTCCTTTTCCCTGAATCAGGGAGTTTAGAGAGTTATGAATTATCACTGGCACCCTTTTTATTGAATAGCTTGCATCTGTCACTAGTGATTTTTTAATTCTCAAACTTCACTGCTTCAATTTAAGAGATGGAAACACAACGAGAGGTTCCTGTTAGTACGCACAATGGTTCTGTCTATCATGACGAAGAAAGTAATCCATTACTTAATTATGATTGCCGGGAACTTATAGAGGGATTGCCTGCTGCCATTTACACTTGTGATGCACAGGGAAGAATTACATTTTACAATGAGGCAGCGGCTGAGCTGTGGGGACGCCGGCCTGAGATTGGTAAGGACCTGTGGTGTGGTTCCTGGAAGATTTATCACACTGATGGCACTCCGCTTCCTGTTGATAAATGTCCCATGGCGATCACACTAAAAGAAGGCCGCGCAATATGGGGAGAAGAAATTGTGATTGAACGGCCTGATGGTGCTCGCGTGAATGTTCTTCCACATCCAAAGCCCATTTTTGATTCATCGGGGAAAACAACCGGGGCTATTAATATGCTTGTTGACATCACAGAAAAAAGGATTCGTGAGGGTGTGCTTCGTGAAAGTGAACAAAAATACCGGCTACTATCAGAATCATTGGAGAAAAAAGTTGATGAGAGAACCTTTAATTTGAAAAATAGTGACGATCGTTATCACAAAATGATAGAGGAAGTACAGGACTACGCCATAATATTATTGGACAAAGGGGGAAATATCCTAAACTGGAATAAAGGCGCTGAAAATATCAAGGGCTATTCCGAAGCAGATATTGTCGGAAAAAATTTCAGGATATTTTATTTAAAAGAGGACAGGGAAGCAATGTTACCTGAAAGACTTATTAAAGAAGCAACAGAAACAGGCAAAGCAGGGCATGAAGGGTGGCGCCTGAGAAAAAACGGAACTAAATTTTGGGGAAGTATTACCATTACTTCGTTGCACGATGATCAACGTAATGTAATTGGCTTCTCAAAGGTTACACGCGATCTTACAGAGAAAAAGCTGGCGGAGGATCAATTGAAACAGTATGCGCGCGATATTGAATTGCAGAATGAACAATTAGAAGAGTACGCGTATGTGGCTTCGCATGATTTACAGGAACCGCTTAGAAAGATCCAGACTTTCGCTCAACTGTTGGAGAAAAACCTTGATGATAAAGAAGCAGCAAAGAAAAGCCTCGAGAAAATAAATTCTTCGGCAAGGCGAATGGGAACCCTGATAAAAGATGTTCTGAAATATTCACAGCTGGCAAAAACCGAGGAACTATTTGTTCCCACAGATTTGAACGGCGTGCTTGAAAATGTAAAGGACGACTATGAATTACTTATTGAACAGAAACAAGCTACCATTATCAATAGTAAATTGCCTGTTATAAATGGGATTGCTATTCAATTGCAGCAATTATTTTCTAACCTCATTGGGAACTCACTCAAATTCACCAATAATAATCCCCTTATAGAAATTGACTGTGAGAAGCTTGTAAACGGGGAAGTAAAAAAGTATCCGCAGTTGAATGCTAATCGCGAATATGTAAAAATAACTTTTAAAGATAACGGCGTTGGGTTTGATCCGAAATATACCGATCAGGTTTTCAAATTGTTTAAGCGACTCAACGATAGTAAATACGGTAACGGAATCGGCTTGGCATTGTGTAAAAAAATTGTGGAAAATCATAACGGGCAAATCAGTGTTGTAAGCGTACCGGACCATGGAACTATATTTAATATTTTTCTGCCCGTTTCGTAAATTACAGATGGAATAGAATGGAGAGCCCCGATTTTGTCGGGGCGCTTTATTTTCATGCAGGTCAGACTCGCAGGTTAATTTGAACTACTTGTGGCCGGAATAGTTGCATCCGCTTCCACCTCCGAGCCCGCCATCCCAGTATCCGAACTGTATGGAATTAAAGGTACTGTCAATGGTGGCACTGGCTCCGCCACCGGACGCCGGATAATAAAAGAAATAGTTGTTACTGTCGAGGTTGCCGCTAAAATCCAGGCGATGTCCTTCGATGAACAGTATGGTGTCGTAAAGGCTTGTAACCGATAGCTGAACATTGTAGGTTGTATCATGAACGTATCCTGACACCATGGACCCCCAGGTACATAACCTGGTAGTTTGATAGGTGCCGGTACAGTTTTCTACTACCTGCTTTAAGGTGAGGGGTGTGATTTGCATTTCCTGCGGATCATCTTTTTTGCATGAGCAACACAAGCAGATAATTAAGAAGAAAATCGAGCGAGTCTTCATGTGCGCTAATCTACTGAATAATACCAACTCCTCAGTTGAATTTATTCGCGATCTTTCAAAAACAATTTTGAATTCCCTAAGTTTGATGAACTCACAAATGTCATCATGAGAAAACACCAATCATTTATCAGCACGATCACCTGGATAGCAATACTGCTCACTGTGTTTTTATTCCATAGTCACCTCGTTGTTGCGCAAGGTTATGTTTGGGCGAATAATGCAGGAGGAAGTAACAGCGATGCCGGAGAAGCCATTGCAAAGGATGTATCCGGAAATATTTATGTCACCGGTTTTTTCGGAAACGGTACTGCCACGTTCGGAAGTATTACACTCACAGGAACTGACATACAAAATCTCTTCGTCGCAAAATACGACCATCTCACCGGAGATTGTGTATGGGCAGTGAAGGCAGATGGTTTTCTTTTTCCCGATGGCATTGCACTCTCACCGGGTGGGGACATTTTCGTAACCGGATATCTCTACGGCACCAATTATTTCGGAGCCATCACTGCTACTGCCACAGGCATCTATGATGTGTTTGCAGCAAAGATGGACAGCAGCGGTACATGGCAATGGGCGACCACAGCAGGTGGAATCGGCGCAGGCATGCAGGACTACGGAATCAATATTGTCGCCGATGCGGCAGGCAATTCTTACTTGACCGGAATTTTTGCAAACACGATATACTTCGGAGGCACATCCTTTACGAGCAATGGTAACGATGATATTTTCATCGCCAAGCTCGATGCTTCCGGCACATGGCAGTGGGAAAAACAATTTGGCTCGACATATATTGATGATGGACTCGGGATTACGATTGACCCCTCCGGGAATCTTTATTGCACCGGAGCCTTCAGCGGAACGGTTGCCTTCGGAAGCACGACACTTACGAGCGGCGGAGGATCAGAAGATATTTACGTCTGCAAGCTCGATGCATCCGGAAATGTTTTGTGGGCGAAGAAAGCAGGCGGCTCTACTCCCGATTACGGCAATGCCATCGTACGCGACGCGGCGGGAAATTTGTTTGTCACCGGATGGTACAGCACCACCGCGACATTTGGTGGATCGAGTGTCACCACATCAGGAGGCAATGAGGTTTTTGTAGCACGCGCCGATTCAAATGGAATATGGCAGTGGGCAGCAACAGGAGGAACACCCGGCATTGACATTGCTTATGACATTGCTCTCGATGATCACGATAATTCTTACATCACCGGATATACCAATGCCGGTTATCCTGTAATTTTTGGAAACGATACCATCACGCTTGCATCCAATTATTCTGATCTGTTTATTGCTAAGTGCGATAGCGGCGGCACATGGCAATGGCTTTCTGTGAGTGGCTCGTCAAGCTGGGAAGTAGGATATGGAATAGTAGCAGAGGCTTGCAACCAATACGTGGCCGGGTATTTTACACTAACAGTTGCCTTTGACAGCATTTCACTCACTTCGTCCGGAACCAACTCCGATGCTGTTATCGCACAATACAGCGATTGCTCTCAATCATCAATTGCTTTTTCCGCAAACGACGAATCAATCTGCGAAAAATTCTGCATCAATTTTCTGGATCAGTCCGTAAATAATCCGACATCGTGGCAATGGCTTTTTCCCGGTGGTAGTCCTTCAACTTCCTCTGATCAAAACCCCGTGAACATCTGTTATAATTCACCCGGCTCTTTTGATGTAACACTGATCACCACCAGTGCAAGTGGAAATGATACACTCTTGATGACGAGCTATATCATCGTGAACCCAACGCCGCCTGCTCCCACAATCACTCAGGTTGGATATACGCTCACATCATCTGCAGCAAGTGGATATCAATGGCAATTGAATGCAGTGAGTATTCCCGGCGCCACGAATCAATCTTACACAGTTTTGCAATCAGGATTGTACACCGTCATCATCAGTGATTCATTAGGGTGTGTGAATTCAGCAGACCAGGATGTAGTGATCAGCGGCATTGATGAATTGAGTGACAGCGTGCAGGTTCTTGTTTCTCCCAATCCCTCCAATGGTAATTTTATTGTTGAATTGTTAAACAGTCAAATGGCTGCAGGGCTTGAAATAGAAGTGATGAATATACTTGGGCAGATTGTTTTTTCATCGGAAGAAAAAAATCTCTCCGGTACTTTCACCAAAGCAATCAGCTTAAACAATTTATCCGGCGGCATTTATTTCATTGAAATAAAATCGGAGAATGGATTAGCCTGTCCTGATTATTTCAGGGTGAAGAAAAAAATTATTATTGCAAAGTGATGATTTATTCTCTTAAGCAAATGCTACCTTCAGAAACTTAATTAAGGAAGGACTTTTCAAAATTGCTTTCACCATAGTTTGCTATGAACGAATACAAAATATTAGACATCGCAAAAAAATATGCTTCCGAATACTTGGATGGATTATCGGAACGGCGTGTTTTTCCGGATGAAGAATCATTAAAGGAATTGGAGAAATTATCTTTTCCCTTGCCACATTCATCCACACATCCTGAGGAAGTACTTGGAATATTAAATACAATAGGTTCAGCTAATACTGTTGCAAGCAACGGGGGCAGGTTTTTCGGATTTGTATTTGGCGGCGCCCTTCCTGTTTCATTGGCAGCAAACTGGCTGGCATCCGCATGGGATCAAAATGCTGTTTTCAAAATTTCTTCTCCTATCGCTGCGCAGTTAGAAAAAGTAACAGCGGGATGGCTGCTGAACTTACTTGGCTTACCGGCTCAATCGGCGGTTGGATTTGTGACGGGAACTACTGTGGCAAATTTTTGTGGAGTACTGGCGGCACGGTATAGCATCTGCAAACGAATGGGCTGGAGCGTTAAAGCTCAGGGCATGAATGGTGCGCCACCCATCCGGGTTATTGCAGGAGAAGAAATTCATGCAAGCATGCTCAGAGCTTTGATACTTGCAGGGTTTGGTTCAGAAACCATTGTAAAAGTTCCGACCGATGACCAGGGAAGGATCATTGCTGAAAAGATTCCTGAGTTGGATCAGTCAACGCTGGTTTGTGTGCAGGCGGGAAATGTAAACACAGGCTCAATTGATCCGATCAAAAATGTTTGTCGAATGGCTAAGCAAAAAGGAGCCTGGGTCCATGTTGATGGAGCATTCGGTCTATGGGCAGGCGCTTCCCCCGCAAAATCTGACCTGATAGAAGGAGTGGAACAGGCAGACTCATGGGCCATTGACCTGCATAAATGGCTGAACGTTCCTTATGATTGTGGTTTGATAATATGTAGAGAACCGGAAATTCTTCAGGGAGCTTTATCAGTCAGCGCTGCGTACTTGCCGGATTCAAGCGAACCCGATCCCTATTTTTATACTCCGGAAATGTCGAGACGCGCAAGAGGAATTGATACATGGGCGGCATTGTATTCTTTGGGGCGACAGGGAGTGATTGACTTAATTGAGCGTTGTTGCACGTACGCTGAACTATTTGCTGCCAATCTGCAGAAGGCAGGCTTTCAGGTTTTAAATACTGTAACTCTTAACCAGGTGCTTGTCTCTTTTGGAGACGCCGCTCTCACAAACAGAATCATAAAAAAAATTCAGGAGGATGGAACCTGCTGGTGCGCCGGTACCGTCTGGAAGGGAATAACAGCGATGCGGATCAGTGTATCCTCCTGGATGACCACAGAAAAAGATATTGAGCAATGTTCAGCTTCAATAATCCAAATAGCCAATAAAGAAATTCAGGCAAATAGGAGGGCAGGCGAGACTTAGTTTAATAAACCAGTTAAGATATTAAGATGATAGCGTTCAGCAAGCATCCCGATCAGTTTTATCAATCATCGGCCAGTTTTCTCTCAAACATTTTTTCCATGTCAGCTTCCCACCCTTACCCATTTGAAGATTGCATTTCTACATTTCGTCCAGGCGCATGCATCATAAAAAACAAAAGCAAATAAGCTATGCCTGTGAAAAGCGAAAATGAAATAGTCATTACTATGGCTGATGGTGAAAGGAAATGTTCCCGCACATCCGCAAGAAGGGGAATCGTGTGAATGAAAAGATCCCAACTGTTCCAGCGAAGAATTCGTCCAATGTATATCCCGAAACCCGATGCGAGAAGCATGGTGATGATGAAAATCCATCCTGTTATTTTTCCGAAATACAGTTCGATGACGCGATGCATTTGATAGAGTGATGCAAGCCCGACGAGCAATCCTGTCAATGCAAATGAGAATACAAGGAGTGAATCGTACCATTTGGGAATTGCTGAGCTAAAGCCAAGATGAACAAGATCGGTAATGATGTACGGTGCATTCGGATAAAATAAAAACCACACTGCCCACAACAGAACAGATTTCAGTTTCGGTTTTCCTCCGAGGCAGTTTTGATAACTCCGTGATGAAAGAAGAAACGGAACCCAGGCGAGAAAAAGGTTCCATGGAAGATAGAGAAAATATAAATCTCCCGTGCGAAGAATACGAAGACTCAGCAGCAAACAGCCGAATGCAGACAAGGCAATAAGGAGGATTGTGAATTTTTGTTTTGTGAAAATGATTGAGAGAAGAGGATGCGCCCTTCGCCAGTGATTAGCTCTTTGCATATGGTTCCGTTAGTTTAAGGAAGACGACGATTTAGAAAATGAAAAAGTGATTATAGCTATGGAATAGATCAAAGTAATCGGTCTAATCTTTTTAAATCTGTGTAATCTCATTCTGATTTTTGATGCTGAAGAATTTGGCGACGTATGATGTACAACAAAATGAATCCGATCACTCCGAACGAGCAATCTATTAGTTGATGGAAGAAAGGGATTTCACGCAGCGGACCTGCAATAAATGCGAGGGGAAAAACGAGAATGGATGCGAGCATTCCCCATTCAATCACCCAGATATTTCGCACGGGATCTCTGAGGGGACCAATGAAGGCAAGTGCAATCACGATGTGTGCGAATGCCAGCCAATCAGTACCGTAGGCCATGAAAGGATACAGTGAATAGGTTTCAGTCACTCCTTCATAAACTTTATTGATCCATAAAGTAACCGCTGAGTCGGGGCAATTACGGGAACAAAAGGTGTGCATCACGCCGAGTTCCCATTCTATAGGAAAGGCAGTGATTCCGCTCCATACGGTTGCAATCATGAACACGACGATCAATGCTCTGATTTTGCTTGTCCCGGTTTGATCGGGAAGTTTTCGGTTGCTGATGACATTCATTGAATTAGATTTTGTGTTTTTAGAAAGGTGTACACCTTGTAATCCGCGTAATTCCACGATTGCCAGCTGTGACTTTCATAGTAGGAAAGGAAATGGTCAATCCTTCTTTCGATCATCGCCTCGTTCCTTTGTGATTTCCCGGGCGAAACATTGTCGTTGATAAAAATTTCTTTATGCTGTACCAGAATGGGCAACGCATGATCAGAAAGCCACAGCAGAAATTGCTTGTCTAATTTTTCTTCGGGAATATGAGTGATGTTGTATTGTGCCATGTAAGGATCCCAGTCAACGCAACTGAGCAGCACGAAGATGATGCACACGGCCCAACAATTTATCCGGATTAAATAGAAGGAAGATTTCTTTTCCAGGATCTTGATGAAGAACGTGAAGAGTCCGAAAAGCGTTGCAAGCAGAAAAGCATACACTCCTATGCGCTTCATCGTTAATCCGCAGTCGCTGATGTAATAATAATTCCGGATGGCGACCGTGATCACGAGCAATGCGTTTTGAAAAATCCAGATGTACGCAAGTTCCCGAAGGAATTGATTTCTCCTGAGGAAATTAATGTTGCCTCTGAAGAAAAAGAGAAGTACTGCCATGGCAAGAAGAATGCTGAGGATGAGTGCATCAGTTCCTTCATGCACCGCACTCGACCGCATGCTTGAAACACTTTTCCAATCTGCACCTGCCGGAAAAATGCTTTGACCTTCGAACCACACTTTCACAATATCAATTGCATTTACACAGAGTAAAAGAAGATTGATCATCACAAGCGTGAGCACGCCTTTTCGGTATTCATTCTTTAATGCCGTCATCAGCGTTCGGGAGCGTGAAAAGGTGGTCCCATAATTAAATGTTGCATCAGGCTGTGGCTTAATAAATTTTTTCCTCTCTCTCCGTAAATCATCGCGCTGCTTCAGTTCGGCCTCTACCAAGGCCGTTGCCTCTGTCGGAATAATGGCAGTAGTGATGAGCAAAGAACCGAGCACCAGGAAGAGAAAATGTGTGGCAGTGAAATATTGAGCGAGCCAATGAAGCCAGTCAAAAAAACCGGTGATGAATGAATCAAGCAGCGATGCAAACTGCGGATCACCGATGCTGTAGATGATCAGGAAAACAACGGTGATGCCCGCAGGAAAGTAGACGAGTTTGTGATACCTGAACATTTTATTGAGGTTCGGCGAATGCTTCATCATGCCACCAACAGCTCTTAAAATTTTTTGCGGCGTTTGAATGAAATTGACGGTGACATATCCAACAGCATAAGGTACCGATCGCAATGAAACCTGGTGAACAAAAGCCACAGTGATTCCCATCATCACCACTCCCGTGATCTTGCTCAGCATTGTATTCGTGATCGTGATGAGCACAGCACCAATCGCCGCTAACAGCAACGTGGCGATAGCGATTCTTGATTTATTAAAATGAGGAAATGAATAAACCAGCACCGTGATGAGCAGCAGGATGAAGACCGGGAAATTGATTCCCATCGCTTCATTCCAAAATAGAAAATCATAAACAGCGAGTAAGGTGATGAGCAGGAGCGGAGTGGCGAAGTGTTTTTTCATTTTAGCAGAAAGTACTTTTGATTAGAAAGTGAAACGGCAAAAAAAAATTATTATTTCCCCCGGTGATGTTTTAGTAACATCTCCAGTGCGTCTAAATGATTTCCGAAAGCTTTTCTTCCCGCAGCGGTAGCGGAATAAGTGGTCTTCGGTTTTCTCCCTTCAAAACTTTTCTTAACGGCAATAAATTTTTCATTCTCCAAAGCGAAAATATGATTGGCAAGATTGCCATCGGAAATGTTCAGCGTCTGCTTCATCGTGTTGTAATCCATTTTTTCATGAATCACGAGCAGCGACATAATGCCCAGCCTCACGCGGTTCTCAAAAACTTTATTGATATGGACGATAATTTCCTTCACCTCTCGTATTTGAAATACATGATGGTGCCATAAACAATATGCAGCACTCCGAACCCTACTGCCCACAACAATAATCCGTAGCCTGTAAATACACCGCCGATCAATCCTAAAATAATTTCGCAGATGCCCAGATACCGAATATCGGGAAGCGTGAATTTACTGGCGTTCAGCAAAGCCATTCCGTAAAAAAGAAGCATGGCGGAAGTAATAAGTTCCGGTGAACGATAGAGAAGAATCACGCAAAAGATTCCGCCGGCGACAAGAGGAATGGCGAGATTGACAAGGAGAAACCAGGTAGTTCTGTCAAATATTTTTTGCCCTTTGTTCTTTGCATTTCTGGTGGTAAAAAAAATTCCGGCAGCAAGTGAACAGAACAAAACTCCGGAAGCCACGAGGCCAAGAAATAAAAGATTCTCCCGCGCATTGTGATAATTCCCCGCTGAACGCAAGCCGGAAATATCAAATCGCTGCGAGGCGATCCAGGAGCCGATTAATGCAAAGCATCCCGCGCAAACGCCCGATAATCCGCTCAAAGAAATAAAGCGTGCTGACCGTTCCATGAGCGACCGGATTTCATGGAGGTCTTCAAAATGTTTTTCGTGGTTTTCCATTTGTTGTGAAAGTACTTTCTACGGCAAAGTACGTTGTTACCCTTCGAACTTCCAAATATCAGAGCGAACCTTAATAATTATATTTGGCACTCACTGCTAACAGCGTCAAATCTTACAAACCGTGTTTGGAAATCCATATTTCTATTATGTCATTATCATACTTCAGGGCCTCTGCGTATTTCATGTCATCAGGAA